>Ga0189291_100050_pt1 | contig 208543 bp, 194 predicted proteins | sample UW1redminimetaG_FD_130331 | JGI IMG/M metagenome (GOLD analysis project Ga0189291, IMG submission 130331) | Marine microbial communities from the Costa Rica Dome - UW179B-red mini metaG | ecosystem: Environmental > Aquatic > Marine > Oceanic > Photic zone | place: Costa Rica: the Eastern...
CGCTCCGCGGGCGCTTTTGAGTATTTTGCTTTCATCTTCGTTCCTTACAGTCACTACGATGAAACCAAAATACTCCCTTATTCTATGACGCTAATCTGTCTATCGATCGCTGACGGGGAACATCTGGATCTACACTCGCTGAAAACCCATTTACATCGCTGGCGATTTAATCTTGCAACCGGCGCAACGGTTGAAGAGCGACTTTATGATGATGAGATAGTCGAATTTGGCACGATCAATCAGGCCTATGCCGGAGAAAAGCATCGTTATATTTACAGCGTGACCGGCGAGGATGGCTATTTCCTGTTCACTGGCATGATCAAGCATGATCTGGAAACTGGCGCCACACAGCATTATGAATTTGGCGAAGGGCGTTATGGATCCGAAGCGCCATTTATTGCCCGTAAAGATGCCAAGTCAGAAGATGACGGCTATCTGGTGAGTTTTATCACGGATATGAATTTGGATCGGTCAGAATGTGTGCTGCTTGATGCTAAGAATATCGAAGCAGGTCCTGTATGCCAAATTATCTTACCGCACCGGATATGCAGCGGAACGCACGCCGTGTGGGCCAATGCCGATGAGCTTATGCCGACATCGTGATGCGTACCGATAAGCAGGTTAGCGGCCAGTTCCGATGACAAAGGAACAGTTTGTTGTTCCAGACCCGCCAACATTGAACGTGCCAACATTTCTGGCGCCTTCAACTTGATAGTCGCCAGCCATCCCGGTCACTTGCTTCGCGGCATCTAACGCCATTCTTACACCAGTTGCTCCCACAGGATGCCCCAAGCCTATCAGGCCCCCGGAAGGATTGATTGGAATCTTTCCTTTAAAACCGATGCGCCCATCTTCCACCGCTTTCCATGCTTCCCCTGGCGCAGTGATGCCGAAATGCTCAATCGCCATATATTCGGTCACCGAGAAACAATCGTGGGTTTCGATTGCATCGAGCGCCTCGGGTCCTGAAATATTGGCTCGGCGATATGCATCGGTGATCGCCTTGCGGGTCCAAGGAAAGACATAGTCCTGCCCAGCACTTTCTTCCAATTTGGTCTGCATTATCATGGGCGCGGTCGTGTGTCCCCAACCCTTTATGCGAGCGATACTGTCGAGAGACAGGCCATGCTGCTGCGCATATTCGCGCGCTTTGCTTTCGGAGGCAAGAAAGACAACGGCTGCGCCATCGCTAACCTGTCCGCAATCTTGTCGGCGCATCCATCCTTCGATTACCGGGTTTTGTTCGTCATCAGCGGTAAAGCTCCGATTACCAAATTCCCATTTTTGAGACTGAGCGTTGGGATTGCGGCGCGCATTTTCAAAATTGATTCGTGATATCTCGCTTAAATGTTCATATTTTAGTCCGTAGCGTTGATCATATTCTTCGGCCAGATCAGAGAACATGGCCGGCCAGATATATTGAGCGGTCTGCCCTTCTTCGCCCACATAGATAGCGGCACCCAAATTATCGGCCGCTTGCTGTCCGGAAACATTGCGCATCAACTCGACACCAGCGACGCAGGCAAGGTCATATCTACCACTTTCTAGATCAGCCATTGCTGCCAGAATGGCCAATGATCCTGATGCACAAGCCCCTTCATGGCGAGAGGCCGGCATGCCTGAAAAATCTGGATGTACATGCCCAAAAAATCCACCAAGCATGCCTTGTCCGGTAAACAGTTCGGCGACGAAATTGCCAACATGGCCAACCTCGATATCTTTCGCGTCCAGACGCGTTTTTTCCAGAGCTGATAAAATAGATCCAGAGAACAGATCGAAAAGAGACTTGTTACCACGTGTCCAATTGGTGGAAAAATCGGTCTGATGTCCGCCGAGGATATAGATATTTTGTGTCATTCGCTTGTCCCTTTTTTAGGCCGCAATTATCTTAAAATGTTGGGAAGCTGAGATGGATGTATAAACGCCTCAACATAAGTCATATTCTAGCCTCTTTGGAAGGGGATAACAGTGATGGAAAAATATAATCGTCGATATAGGTTCTGCATTGATCGAGCGATTTTCCATAGGTTTGTGAGGCATTGAGCAATGTCATCTCGTTAAAGGTCAGCCAGTCCGCTACATCTTCGCGCGCAAGGCTGGATTTGAAAATCCCGGCTTCAATGGCGCGGTCTGCAACCGGAAGCCATTGTTCGTGACCAAGAGCCAATATGGCGACGGGCGTACCATCTACCTGGGTCTGCCCAGTGACAGCGGGCATGATCAGCATTTTGAAGTACGGATCTTCAAGCACTGCACTGATACCGCTTATGATAGTCTCTCTGATGGCCAGAATAAGGTCATCAGCAGCTAACATTTTCCGTGCAGCTTGCTTCTTAAACTCTGTCACATGGTCGACCAGTAACGCCAAGATCAGGGCATTGCGAGAACCAAAGCGATTATAGAGCTGCACTCTTGTAAGGCCAGCGAAGTTAGCAACATGAGTCATCGTAAATTTTGTTGCGCCATTCGTATCTATGCTACGCCTGACGGCATCGAATATCTCGGCATCTGACACGCGTTGCAGCGATGCTGTTTTTTGTTGCATGTGTGTCTCGCTGCCCCTTCATCTCGCGGTTAACAAATATCAATCTATGTCAACAGACTGCTCAACTTCCGTCATTTATCAAAGTTCATCTTATGTCAAATAGGTTGCTCCTCAGCGATCATGTCAGGAATGTCGATATCGTTGATATTTTCTGTCGAGACCAAAATGACCAAGGTGTCTTTCTATTTATCTAAAGTCGCTCTTCCATATTTGGCGCTCTGCTATAACGTATCAGATGACGGGACGTTCAGTGGCCCTATGGTAAGGCACGAAACGGGGAGAGAAAAATGTCAGATGACCAGCCGGGCGAACAAAAAGTAGAAGATTTGAATGAAGACTATGTAACAACCGACAATGAGAAGGCCTATTGGTCGGAAAATGTCAGACTGTTGTGGACGCTTATGGCAATTTGGTTCGCAGTTTCATTTGGCGCGGGTATTTTGTTTCGCTCGTTTCTCGACCAATTTTCAATTGGTGGCTATCCGCTTGGTTTCTGGTTTGCACAACAGGGTTCTATCTACGCCTTCATCATCCTGATCTTTTTCTACATGTTCCGCATGAAGCAGTTGGAACGCAAATATGATCTTGATGATTGAGGGGGAATGGCATCGTGGAAACGCAAACCTTAATCTATATTTTTGTTGCAGCGAGTTTCGCCCTTTATATTGGCATAGCGTTCTGGTCGCGAGCCGGCTCGACAAAGGAATTTTATATTGCGGGCGGCGGGGTGAATCCGGTGGTCAACGGAATGGCTACTGCCGCGGACTGGATGTCGGCAGCAAGTTTCATTTCAATGGCGGGATTGATAGCTTTTTCAGGATATGATGCATCGGTTTATCTAATGGGTTGGACCGGCGGTTATGTGATGCTTGCGTTGCTGCTTGCTCCATATTTGCGCAAATTTGGGCAGTTTACGGTGCCAGATTTTATCGGCACCCGCTATTATTCCAAAGCGGCTCGAGTGGTAGCGGTAGTCTGTCTGATTTTCATCAGCTTCACCTACATTGCAGGACAAATGCGGGGTGTCGGCATCGTATTTTCACGTTTTCTGGATGTGCCTATAACATTGGGTGTCATCATCGGAATGGCCATCGTCTTCGTCTATGCCGTTCTAGGCGGGATGAAGGGTATTACCTATACGCAAGTGGCACAATATTGTGTGCTGATTTTTGCTTATATGGTGCCAGCATTTTTCATCAGCTTCTTAGTAACAGGCAACCCCGTTCCGCAACTGGGGCTCGGCTCTGTCGTGAATGACGGATCGGGCTTATATGTCTTGCAGAAACTTGATCTTGTGCTGCAGGATATGGGTTTTGGTACTTATACCAGCGGTTCCAAATCGATGGTCGATATATTTTGCATCACAGCAGCCCTAATGATCGGGACGGCCGGTCTGCCGCACGTCATTGTCCGGTTTTTCACCGTGCCAAAGGCTTCAGATGCGCGGCGTTCGGCTGGTTGGGCATTGATATTCATTGCACTTCTGTACACGACTGCGCCTGCTGTTGGGGCTTTTGCTCGCCTCAACTTCATCGATACGGTTAGCGAGAAAGCTTATGATAAAGCGCCCGCCTGGTTCAAAAATTGGGAGAAAAACGATCTCATCGCCTTTACCGATAAAAATGGCGATGGAAAAATGCAGATGTCGAGCGGTAACGCGTTCAAAGGCACGCCGGAATTTACCGAAAAAACCGGACCGGTTGGACAACGTATTTTGGCTAACGAATTGGACAATTCGAACAGTAATGAGGTTTATGTCGACCGTGATATCATGGTGTTGGCGAACCCAGAAATTGCCGACTTGCCAGGTTGGGTGATCGCTTTGGTCGCTGCTGGCGGTCTTGCGGCGGCGCTATCGACGGCTGCCGGTCTGCTGCTGGTGATATCGTCATCCATCAGCCATGATCTCCTGAAAAGCACATTCAAACCAAATATTAGCGAGAAGGGAGAGCTATTGGCGGCGCGGGTTGCTGCGACAGCTGCGATCATTGTCGCGGGTTATCTTGGAATCTATCCCCCGGGATGGGTGGCGCAAGTTGTTGCCTTTGCTTTCGGTCTCGCCGCGGCCTCGCTTTTTCCCGCAATCTTTATGGGCATATTTTCCAAGAGGATGAACAAGGAAGGTGCGATTGCCGGGATGGTGACCGGGTTGATCTTCACATTCAGTTACATCGCTTATTTTAAGCTGATGAACCCGGATGCGAATGTCGCTGCAAACTGGCTATTTGGCATATCGCCTGAAGGCATAGGAGTGATCGGTATGCTGCTGAATTTTGCGGTTGCTATTGCAGTAGCGAGAGTCACGGCATCACCGCCGCTGGAAGTTCGCAAGCTGGTGGATTCCATTCGCGTTCCACGCGGGGCCAGTGACGCATCTAGGCGTTGAGCTATTTTGACGGCGACTATAGCGGGCGCGTCGCAGCGCTGGGCGCTTACCCGCTATTTCTCAATGCTGTTGCAATGGCGTTAAGCGACAATTGGATGCCTTCGCCAATTCTCGGATCGTCTTCGCCAGCACGGAGCCGTTTCATTAACTCGATCTGCAAGTGGTTGAGCGGTTCGATATAGGGCAGGCGCAGTTCGATGCTGTTAAATAGCGCTGGGTTCTTCGCGAGCAGATGTGGTTGGTCGGTAATTTCCAGCAAGATGTCACGGGTTTGTTCCCAGCTCGAACGGATGCGATTGAAATAGCTTTCACGCGTCGCTTCATCCTCAACCAGTTCAGCGTAGCGTGCAGCGATGCCCATGTCCGATTTTGCGAGAACCATCTCCATATTGGATAAGCTGGCTTGGAAGAATGGCCAGCTCTGCGCCATGTCTTTGAGTTTTTGGGTGTCATCAAACGCCGTTAGCGCTTGGCCAACACCGTACCAACCAGGCAACATCACTCGGGCCTGCGCCCAGCTAAACACCCAAGGAATAGCGCGTAAATCTTCGATTTTGTCGCTTTTAGTCCGGCTGGCAGGGCGTGAACCGATTTTCAATTTTGCAATTTCGGTCAGCGGCGTCATTTGACGGAAGAATGTTCGGAAGCTGTCATCGCCATAAACCAAGTCGCGATATTCCGCGAAGGCGGTTTGCGAGATTTGGTCCATCGCGTCGGCAAAACCAGCTTTGATTTTTTGGTCGGACGGATCGGGTTCGAGCGAACGAAGCAAGACCGCGGATGTCATCGCTTCGAGATTTGCTTCCGCGACCGCCATTGTGCCGTATTTGGCGGCAATGACTTCGCCTTGTTCGGTAATGCGGATGCGTCCGTCGACCGTGCCCTTGGGTTGGGCCTTGATCGCGCCAAAAGCCGAGCCGCCGCCGCGCCCGACCGCGCCGCCACGTCCGTGGAATAGCTGCATCTTGACGCCGGCTTTTTCAAATACCGGTGTGAGCGCGTCACTGGCCTTAAACAGACTCCAAGTAGAGGTTAGATAGCCGCCATCTTTGTTGCTGTCGGAATAACCGATCATCACTTCTTGTGCCCCGCGCGCGCGGGTCAGGGCATGCATTTCTGGCAGCGCAAAAAAGTCCGTCATGACCTTTGGCGCGTTTTCAAGATCGGCAACGGTTTCGAACAAGGGCACGGACATGATCGGACAGGTTGGGGCCGCTTTGTTATCTTCGGATGCGCGATAAAGTCCTGCCTCCATAAGCAGCACATAAACTTCCAGTATGTCAGAGACGGTTTCGCCATTGCTGATGTTATAATTGACGATCACTTCGGGGCCATATCGGTCATGTGCTTCGGCAGCCGCACGAAGGATCGAGAGTTCTTTTGCCGTCTCTTCGCTGTAGTTGATCCAGGGGCTAACGAGCGGTCTGTTATTCGCCAATTCCTGACGGAGGATTTTGACGCGCGTCTCTTCGTCGCATGAGAGATAGTCGGTCTCGACGCCTGCTTCAGTCAATAACTCTGCAACAACGCGCTCATGAATGCGGCTATTTTGGCGCATGTCGAGCGTGGCCAGATGGAAACCGAACAGCTCCACCGTGCGAATCAAACGACCCAAGGCGCCCGATGTCGCAAAAACACCTTTGCCGCCGGCGCGCAGTCCGTGGGCGAGGGTTACTAGATCTTCGCGCAGTTGCTGAGGATTATCATAGGGCTCCGCGACAATAGGCGAGGGCCTTCCCGGGACATGGCCGCATAGTTTCAAATGAGTGGCGGATAAGCGTGCATAGATGCCGGACAAAGCTCTGCGATAGGGTTCATCCTTGCGGCTTGGCGCGTTGTCGCCGCTGGACTCGGCCAAAGCGATGACTTCCTCTGGCACATCTGCCAATTCGGTCGAAATGCTGAGTTCCGCGCCCATGGCGTGGATGCGGGCAAGATAGTAACCAATCACGGTTTCTGCAGCGCGCGATAGAGCTTCGCGCATGGCATCGGCATCGACAAACGGATTGCCGTCACGATCGCCGCCGATCCAGCTGCCCAGTTTCAGGAAATTGGGCAGACGAGCGCCTAAAACTTTCTCCCATTTGCCATAAAGTTTGGGTAAGACGGGTAAGAACACATCGCGCATATAGCTTTGAGAGATTTGCACTTCATCGGTGACGAATAGTCGCTCTCGGCGAAGCGGGCGGGTCTGCCAGAGCAAGGCGATCTGACGCATGATCGCCTCATCAAGCGCATCACCTTCGGGCGTATTATCTGCCCCTGCATCTTTCATCAGCAACAATTCAGCAATGCGCGCTTTGTGATCGATCATGCTCTTGCGGCGGACTTCTGTGGGATGGGCCGTCAGCACTGGAGCGATCAGGGCATCGTCCAGCAAAGCCAATATTGCTGTTTCATCGACCCCTTCGCTAGCCAGTTTGGCGATCGCCTCGCCAACGCTGGCGCCTTCTTCTGCTGCCACGCCTTGGCGATCTTCGGCGAGATTGGCGAGCAAGGAGAATAACATGAAACCACGCACAAAAGCGGTGGTTTCGTCGAGCGATAGCGCATCGAGGCCGGGATCAATCGCGTCGGCATCAGCCAGTCCGCGATGCCGGTCGACGCTAGTCGAACGAATATATTCGGTGCGGCGATAAAGCTCTTCCCCGCCATAGCTTCGAATTACATCGCCCAGTAATTTACCGAGATATTTAATGTCAGGATTTTGGCGAACGACAAGGGATGGCGTAGCCGATGAGTCATTGGGGAGGGTATCAGTCATATTTTTATGCTGCACTGCAGCGCGGGCGGGGTCAAGACAATCTAGGGCCAATAGAGAAAGTTTTCAGGCCTATTCCTGGGGGGCATCGTTTAGCCCTCTAGTTCAATATCCCAGTAGAGCCAATCATGCCACGTATCGTGCAAAAAGTTTGGCGGGAAGGCGCGGCCATGTTCCTGAAGTTGCCAGTTCGTTGGTTTGATCGGTCTGTTCGATAGCTGCATGTGCGCTTCTTTGGGCGTTCGTCCGCCTTTTTTCAGATTGCACGGAAGGCAAGCGGTCGCAACATTTTCCCAAGTGGTTCGGCCTTTCTGGCGGCGCGGAATGACGTGATCGAAAGTCAAATTGTCAAGGTTGCCGCAATATTGGCAGCTGAATTTATCCCGCAAAAAAAGGTTGAACCGCGTGAAGGCCGGATATTCCGAAGGTTTTACGTAGCTTTTTAACGCAATCACGGACGGAATTTTCATGTCCAGACTGGGGCTATGCACTTCGCGCTCATAGCTGGAGACAATATTTACCCGGTCTAGGAACACCGCCTTAATCGCGGTTTGCCAAGGCCATAGGCTTAATGGATAATAGGATAGCGGCGTGTAATCAGCGTTCAATACCAGCGACGGGCAACTTTCCGGATGCCGCAACAGGTCGGGGTGATACATAATCCAACTACTCCCTTAGTCTTTGACTGACTGCTCTTTATCCGCAAGAACATGACATGGTCATTACACCTGCTATGCAAACAACATTATCTGCCCGATGACGTCAAGAGGGTATCTTAGCCAAGATGTAGTAGCTCGGTTTGCACCCAGCCCCAATGGATTGTTGCATCTGGGACATGCTTACGCGGCCTGCGTTGCTTATGACTATGCGCGGGACCGAGACGGCAAACTGCTCCTGCGCATCGAAGATATCGATCTTGGGCGAAGTAAGCCAGAATTTGTGGATGCGATATTGGCTGATCTGCAGTGGCTGGGTCTTGATTGGGATGGAGCGGTGGTTTTCCAATCAGAGCGGCTTGATAGTTACGCTAAAGCCGCGGAACAATTAAAGGTAAAGGGCCTGCTCTATCCATGTTTTTGCACACGTTCTTCGATGCGCGCTGTGCAGCAGGATGAAGGACTGGTCGTCGGGCCGGATGGGCCGATTTATCCTGGAACTTGTCGAAACCTCTCACCGGACGATCGCTCCAAAAGAGTAAAGGCTGAGCCACATAGTTGGCGTCTGGATGTTGAGCAGGCCACTCGTTTGACGGGTGACCTTTTTTGGCATGACGAAACCCTTGGGAAACAAGTCGCTGATCCTCGGGCATTGGGCGATGTCGTTTTGATACCCAAAGAGACGCCGGTCAGTTATCATTTGGCCGTGACATTGGATGATGCTCGGGATGAGATTACCCATGTTGTCCGCGGGGAGGATTTATTCGCCTCGACCCATATCCATCGGTTGCTGCAAGCGTTGCTGGATCTGCCCGTTCCTCAATATGTTCATCACCCGGTTTTGCTTGACCAAACTGGCGTTAAGCTATCGAAAAGCCGAGATTCTGCATCTTTAGCCGTATTGCGGGAAGCGGGTAAGCCCGGCTACCTGATTGCCGACGATCTTAGAAAAAATATATTCCCGGTTGGAATCACTCTGTCGAAGGGCTAATTAGCGAATATGAGCTACATTTTAATATTATTAATCCTCCTGTCGGCTGGTGCCGTCATTTTTGCGTTGGTCCGCGGACTGATTGCTTTTGCGAATATGGAACCGGATGATGTCGATGCTGATGGCGTGACCGCTTCGCATAAAAAACAAAATGAAATGATGTTTGCTCGGGTCAAATATCAAGCGATTGCAGTAATTTTGGTCGCGTTGCTTTTGTTGCTTGCGGGCGGACAAAGCTAAAATAGCGCCTCGATGGTCAAGCTCAACAAAATTTACACGAAAACAGGTGATGATGGCACAACCGGATTGGTTGATGGATCGCGCACAGCCAAGAATAATGCCCGGATGGCCGCTATTGGCGACGTTGATGAGTTAAACAGCGCGCTTGGTCTAGCTATTTGCGAGGTTATGGATGCAGCATTAGTTCAGTCGTTGCGCATAATACAAAACGATTTATTTGACCTTGGTGCAGATTTGGCGACGCCAGCAGGCGAGGGCGATGATTTCGCTCCTTCGGAAATGGTTCTTCGCGTTACGCCATCCCAAGTAGAGCGGCTCGAATGTGAGATTGATGCGGTCAACGATCATCTCGACCCTCTCACCAGTTTTATTTTGCCAGGTGGTCAAAAATCAGCCGCTGCTATTCATCTGGCACGGGCCATTGCCCGGCGCGCGGAGCGGGCTGCCGTGGGCGCTGCACAGGTGATGGCGATTAACCCACAGGCATTGGCATATATAAATCGGCTTTCGGACTATCTTTTTGTGCTTGGCCGGATGCTCAATAATGCTGGTGAAGCCGACATATTGTGGGTTCCTGGCACTTCACGGTAGTACAGCAGAGCATCATAAAAATGCACTATCAGAAACATATTTGCACCCTAGTGGCGCAAATATAAGCGGTTGACCCTAGAGTCGTTCGCTCTATGTTCTAAAGCTACTCGATAAACGGACGGAGTATGACTAATCGCTGGCCAAGCCGACCCTAGAATAGCATCGCCTGAGAATGTTCAGAGTTCCTCTCAACAGCAAGATTTAGTAGAGAAATTTGGAGCCGTTCGATCCTATAGTGTTTCCCTGATCGCTGGATTGAGCGATGCTGATACCACCGCCCAGTCGATGGAAGATGCTTCGCCGGCAAAATGGCACTTGGCGCATACAACGTGGTTTTTTGAAACCTTTTTGCTGCGGGACCATAAGCAGGGATATCGCGCTTTTGACGAAGCATATGCCTTTCTGTTCAACAGCTATTATGAAGCAGAAGGCGCGCGCCATGCGCGGCCAAAGCGCGGACTGTTGACCCGGCCATCACTAGAGGAAATACTGAATTATCGTGCGCATGTCGATGCCGTAATGGTCGATATCATGAGCGACTTTTCGGAGGACTTGTTAGATCTAGTCGAACTTGGCCTACACCATGAGCAACAACATCAGGAATTGCTCTTAACCGACTTACTGCACTTGTTTTCCTGTAACCCCCTTGGTCCAGCGGTGTTGGAGCCCAAGCCGCGTTCGGCGATCATCGAGGTCCCACTTGGCTGGATTGAAGGTGCCACCGGGGTCCAATCTATTGGTCATGCGGGAGAGCGATTTGCCTTTGATTGCGAAGGCCCGCGCCATGAAGTGATCTTGCATCCTCATGCTATCGCTGATCGTTTGGTGAGCAACGGAGAGTGGGCACAATTTATTGCCGCTGGCGGTTACATGGACCCGCGATATTGGCTATCTGACGGCTGGTCTTGGGTGCAAAACCAAAAAATAAATGCACCGCTTCATTGGCGGGAGCAGGATGGCGTCACCGAAGAATTTACCTTGCAAGGCTGGCGAGAGATCGTCCTGTGCGCACCGGTTCGTCATATCAGTCTGTATGAGGCCGATGCCTATGCCAGCTGGGCGAATGCAAGGCTTCCGACCGAAGCGGAATGGGAAGTTGCAGCCCAAAATGGATTGCCGGGTACAGGAACTGTCTGGGAATGGACTGGGAGCGCCTATCGCCCTTATCCTGGTTTTAAAGCGGCCGAGGGCGCGGTGGGTGAATATAATGGCAAATTCATGTCCGGTCAGTTTGTTTTGAGGGGCGGTAGCGTTGTAACGCCGCCCGGTCATGTTCGGGATACTTACCGTAACTTCTTTTATCCGCACCAACGCTGGCAATATACTGGCCTTCGGCTCGCTAAAGACTTTTAATCGCGCAAAGGACACTCCCTTTAATGGATATGACAATCAGTCGGACCGATCCGGCTTTCCGAAATGATGTCTTGCGCTGTTTTGAGGAGGAGATTTTCGCAATCCCCGCCCGATGGCTTTATGATCGTCAGGGGTCGGAGTTGTTCGAACAAATTACCGATCTGCCAGAATATTATCCAACCCGGACAGAAACCACATTGTTAAACCAATATAGTGGGGAAGTCGCAGAAATGACCGGTGATGGGCGCGCCATCGTCGAGTTCGGTTCTGGTAGTTCAACTAAGACGCCTCATCTCTTACGGGCGGCCGAGCCTGCTGCTTATGTGCCGATTGATATCTCGGGCGAGTTTCTAGCGCATAGTTCTGCGCAGTTGCAGACACAATTTCCAGACCTCCCAATTTACCCGCTGGAAGCAGATTTCATGCGCAAATTGACGCTGCCTGATGAAGTGACTGATATGCCAAAATTAGGTTTTTTCCCAGGATCAACTATTGGCAATATGATCGCGCGGACGTCCGTTGATTTGCTGCGCTTCATGCGCGAGACATTGGGCACAGGATCGCAATTGCTCATCGGTTTTGACCGGATCAAAGATGCAGATGTTCTTGTTGCCGCCTATGATGATAGCGCTGGCGTGACCGCAGAGTTTTCGCTTAACTTGTTGCACCGGATTAATCGTGAAATGGATGGTGATATTGCTGTGGATCAATTCCGCCATTTGGCGATTTGGAACGATGTATATGCGCGGATTGAAATCTATCTTGAAGCCTCATCGGACGTTTATTTTTCGATCGATGGCAACCAGTTTAGTATGGCTAAGGGACAAAAAATCCATATCGAGAACAGCCATAAATATGGTTTGCGCGATGCCCGTTTAATGTTGCGGGCTGGTGGCTGGTCACCAGTGCGTGAATGGAGCGATGAACGGGATTATTTCTCTCTAATCCTTGCTGAGGCGCATCCTTTCAAAAACGCGCCCTAAACTCTATTCGACGACTTCTTCAGTAGCGGGTGTTTGTTGGGCCAGTTCCTCTGCGGCCTCGTATTTTGCACGCCAAGTGGTGATCCATTCATAAGCGCCACGGCATTCCTGCATGCCGCTGGCTTCTATCAGTTGGAATTGCTCGCCGTTCCAGATGAAGCTCTCTGCCCTGCCACAATCGCCAAGGCCTCTGCCTTTCGCATAGCTGTTTAATATCTGGCGTTCTTCGTCCCAACGCGCATTGACCAGTAGGGGCGGGCGATCTTCTCCGCCCCAGCCTGGTTCCAGATCATAGGTTGCCGGGCGGAAAGCCCAACTCGCTCCATCTTTTTCATCACCCTTAATCTCACCAATATAGGCGGTGCTTGAAAAATTATAGGCTCCAGAACCGCAAGACATCAGGATAAGCGCACGATAGCGGTCGTCTTTTTGGCCCATCGGATAGATTTGATCTTCGACGACCCCAAATCGTTCATCCTTGCAAACGGAATTTTCTACCAGGTCCACAATCTCTGTAGTGGCTGGGATACGTTTTGCAGGTGTCCACTGCTTGACCGGAACGACGGGCATTTCGTCCGTTAACGGCCTAAACGTCCTGCGACCTTTGGATACCAGAGCTGTACGGGTGTAAGCGCGTTTTTGTCTGACATCCATGTAGCGCAGCGCTGCTTTTGAACCAGACAGCGATATGCTGGTTAGATTCTCTCCGTCTGGTCCAGTGATTTGCAATTTGTAGCCGTCAATAATCGCGCGAGATACTTTTGTCGCGTCGGTACCGACAATTTCCAAGGGGTAATCACCTTGAACAAGCGGACCAGTATCAATCAAACGTCCGTCCACAAACATCTTATAACGGTCGATATCATTGGTCTGAATAACTGCCTTGATTTTCAAGGTGTCGGTCTCGCCGGGTGCTCGGGTAATGGAAATCGGGCCGCCCCAATCGTCAAACCCGCCGCTCGCCGCATTAGCGACAAGAGAAACTGCCTGACAATTGCCGACATTATCACAACCGACCGACCAGTCTTTAAAGACTTTTATTTCACCCAATGAGGGTGTTGCCTGTTGTGCGCCAGCCGCTGTTGCGGCGAACAGCATAAAGGAGCCAATAGTGGAAATAATAGGGGACATATTTGTAATCTAGCCAGTTTGCTCGACAATCGCTAGTGCCATGTTGCATCACCATTAACAGCATAGTCATGACACGGGAAAAGGGACGGCAAATGAAATCAATTGGTATCATTGGATCTGGACAAATGGGCGCTGGAATTGCGCAGGTTTCTGCGCAAGCGGGATATCATGTCTATTTGTCGGATATGAACCAGGAGATAGCCGAAAAAGGCAAGGCGGGTATTGCGAAACAATTGTCGCGATTAGTTGAGAAAGAGAAGATTGAGCAACAGGCTGCGCAAACTGCGTTAGACCGGATTGAAACAATTGGTGCGCTGGACCCTATGGCTAGCGCCGATATTATTATCGAAGCCGCTACCGAACGAGAAGATATCAAACGTCAGATTTTTGGGGCTGCTTCAGAAATTTTGGGCCATCAAGCGTTGCTCGCTACCAACACATCTTCGATATCCATTACCCGTCTGGCGCAGGCGGTTAAAGACCCGTCTCGTTTTATTGGTGTGCACTTTTTTAATCCAGTACCGTTGATGGGCTTGGTGGAGGTCATTCGCGGCTTGGCGAGCAGCGATCAAAGCGTCGCCATGGCAAATGATTATGTGAAGGCGCTGGGCAAACAGGCGGTGTTGGCAAAGGATTCCCCATGCTTTGTGGTCAACCGGATATTGCTCCCCATGCTCAATGAAGCCTTTTTTGCATTGGGTGAAGGCACAGCGTCGATGGAAGATATTGATCGCGGTGTGCAGCTTGGCCTTGGGCATCCGATGGGACCCATTACTTTGGCGGATATGATTGGTCTCGATACGCTGCTGGAAATATTGCGCGTATTGCAGAATGATTTTGGCGATCCGAAATATCGTCCGGCACCGATATTGCTGAAATATGTCGAAGCCGGTTGGCTTGGTCGTAAAGCAGGTAAAGGTTTTTATGATTATTCAGGTGAAACGCCGACGCCCACAATGTAGGCAGGCGACGTAAGCTGGACCAAATGGAGACGATGCAATGAGCGATGATATCAGAGACTTTCAGATTGATATACCGCAGTCGGCATTGGACGATCTACAGGCTCGCTTAGCGATGACTCGTTGGCCCGACCCTGAGCCTGTCGGCGATTGGTCTCAAGGCATTCCGCTAACTTACGTACAGCAGGTTACCGACCATTGGCGCGAGACGTACGATTGGCGGCGGTGTGAGGCGACGCTAAACCAATACCCCCACCATATGACGGAGATTGACGGGGTCGATATTCATTTTATGCATATCCGCTCGCCCGAAGCGAATGCACGTCCGCTGATCATGACGCATGGTTGGCCGGGCTCGATTGTCGAATTTATGGATGTCATAGGACCGTTGACGGATCCAGCCTCCCATGGCGCCGATGCCAAGGACGCCTATCATCTCGTCATTCCATCGCTGCCTGGATATGGTTTTTCTGGCAAACCGACCGAAACCGGATGGGGCGCGGAGCGGATCGCGCAGGCCTGGGATGTGTTGATGACACGGCTAGGCTATGACCGCTATTTCGCTCAAGGTGGCGACTGGGGCGCGCTTGTTACATCAGCCATTGGCGTTCAAAATATCGGCCATTGTGCGGGTATCCATATCAACCTTGTGGTCGTTGGAACGCCGCCTGAAGAAGTGTTGAAAAACCCGACGCCAGAGGAGCAAGCCTCGCTGGTGCGGTTCTCGGATTATCAGACACAGGGCGGCGGCTATGCCGAAATCCAGCGCACCAAGCCGCAGACCTTAGGTTACGGCCTCGCTGACTCGCCGGTTGGACAAATGGCTTGGGTATTGGAGAAATTTCAAGGCTGGTCTGATGGCGCGAACACCCCTGACGACAGCTTTGACCGTGATCGCTTGCTCGACAACGTCATGCTTTATTGGTTGAACAATGCGGGGGCCTCCTCAGCGCGGCTTTATCGGGAGAGTTTCGGTAATCCCAATGTGGATCCAGTACACATGCCAACGGGATGCAGCATTTTTCCGAATGAGATTATGGCTCCCTCTCGGCGCTGGGCGGAGCAACGGTTCAAAAATCTTCAATATTGGGGTGAAGCGGACAAAGGCGGCCATTTCGCTGCTATGGAAGTGCCTAACTTGTTTCTCGATGAAGTGCGTGGTTGTTTTGGCCAGATGGACTTGTAACGCCAAATGCTAGCGTTGGTCGCGAGGCGTTTGATGACAGCGGTCCCGACGCTGCTTGCGATCATATTAGCATCTTTTTTCCTTATGCGGCTTGCCCCCGGCGGGCCATTTGACGGAGAGCGCCCGCTACCGCCAGAGACACAGGCTGCCCTGCAAACTGCCTATGGACTAGATAAACCGCTTTGGGAGCAGGCTTGGATCTATGTTTCGCGGTTGGTGCAGGGTGATTTCGGGCCGTCGCTGGTCTATCGCGATTTCACGGTTTCGGAGCTGGTCGCACAGGGGTTACCAATATCACTGACCCTTGGCGGCCTCGCGATAATCTTGGCGCTATTGATCGGTATTTCCGCCGGGCTGTTTGCCGCAGTGCGAGCAGGTAAGGCAGCGGATAAAACCATCATGATGATCGCCACGGTCGCGACGGCTTTGCCTACCTTTGTTACTGGTCCAGCGCTCGCGTTATTTTTTGGATTATGGCTCGACTTGTTGCCCGTTTCAGGAACCGGGGAAGGATGGTCATGGTTGATCATGCCGGTGATTGCGCTGGCTCTGCCGGTATCAGGCGCTATCGCCAAGTTAACCAGAGCCGGTCTCGCGACAGTGTTGAAACAAGATCATATACGCACCGCAAGGGCACGGGGACTACCTGAAACGAAAATATTGTTCAAACATGGCCTACGTCCGGCGCTGGTGCCGGTGGCCAGTTATCTGGGGCCCGCGGCGGCTGGGTTACTCACCGGCGCGGTGGTCGTAGAAACCGTATTCGGACTGCCTGGATTAGGCCGCTATTTTGTCCAAGGAGCACTGAACCGAGACTATCCATTGGTGCTTGGCGTAGTGACGCTCTATGCCGCGTTGATCATCTTGTTCAATCTGTTTGCTGATCTGATTTACGGTTGGCTGGATCCGCGGATGCGCGAAGGATGAAAGCGCTTCTTAAACGCGATCATTGGCCGCTTTGGGTGGTTTTATCGGTTATGGCGCTTGCGCTAATCCTGCCAGCGATTCTGCCATGGACTTACGATCAAATCGATTGGGATGCGGTGCGAGCACCTGCCTTTAGTGGTTCGCATATTTTCGGGACCGACGAAATAGGCCGCGACCGTCTTGCGCGATTGGCTGCCGGTACCCAGGTGACCCTGATGGTGGCGATAGCCGCCGCTTTGGTTTCGCTGGTCGTCGGCATAGCTTGGGGCGCAACCGCTGGTTGGGTCGGGGGCAAGGTCGATGAAGCGATGATGCGGTTTGTGGATGCGCTCTATGCTCTGCCGTTCATGTTCATCGTAATCTTGCTCATGGTGATCTTCGGTCGGTCGATATTACTTGTTTTCGTGGGCATAGGATTGGTGGAATGGCTGACCATGGCACGGGTCGTGCGCGGGCAGGTGATGGCGCTAAAGCAACGGCCTTTCATATTGGCAGCCGAAGCAGCAGGTTCGCCACCACTGACGATTATTCTGAAACATATCCTGCCCAATATTGCTGGCGTCGCGTTGGCCTATTTGATGCTGACAGTGCCGCAGGTCGTAATGGTGGAGAGCTTCCTGTCCTTCCTTGGTCTGGGCGTACAGGAGCCGCTGACGTCGCTTGGCATATTGGTCAAGGAAGGCGCCGATGACATGGATATGACGCCGCTAGGACTGCTTTTGCCCGGTGGATTGCTGGTGTTACTGCTGGTGTGCCTGACGATAGAGGGTGAACGTCTCAGAGATACCTACTCATGAGTATTTATGAGATACGCGACATGGCCATCGAAATTGATGGCAAGCGGCTCGTTGAAGGCGTCAATATCACGGTCGAAGCTGGAAAATGTACGGCCATCATCGGCACCTCCGGCTCGGGAAAAAGCCTGTCCTGTCTGACGCCCTTTGGTTTAACTTCAGGGGTCGCCCAGGGTTCTATCACCCTTGATGGTATCGACCTTATCCGAGCGGACGCCCATCAAATGCAGGAAGCCCGCAGCCGGTTGACTGGTTTTGTCTTTCAACAGCCACTGACAGCGCTGACGCCCCATTTGACTATCGGAGCGCAGCTTCAAGAGGCCGCTGCACAAGCAGGATCGTCGCGTTTGTCCCGGCACGAGCTGGCCCAAAGACTTGACCGTGTTGGTCTATCGCGCGCGGATGAACGGTTAGATCAATTCCCGCATCGACTGTCTGGTGGAGAGCGCCAGCGGGTCATGATTGCTGCGGCCATTGCGCATGAACCCAAATTGTTGATTGCCGATGAGCCGACCAGTGCTTTGGACGCCAGTTTGCGCGGAGAAATTATGGCGCTGCTTGATGAACTGCGTTTGGAAAGAGGATTGGCGATGCTGCTTGTCAGCCATGATCTCGCTTCGGTTGAAGGTCATGCCGACCATTTGATTGTCATGGATCAGGGCAGGGTGGTGGAGAGCGGCCCGACCGCAAGTCTGATCACCAACCCGCAGGAGGAGTATACCAAGCGTTTAATCGCCGCCACCGCGCGTCTTGATGAACCTGCGCCCCAGCTTCAGGCGGTCGGCGATATACTATTGGAAACCGAAGCAGTAACCGTGACCTTCCCGAGACCCGGGTGGCGGCGCGGCAAAATAAAAGCCGTGACGGACACCAGCTTGCATGTGCGTGAAGGGGAAGCGCTGGCCATTGTTGGTGGATCGGGTTCCGGAAAATCGACTCTGGGTAAAGCGATCGCCGGCATCGGTCCTCTTACATCTGGAACGATAAGTTGGCAGGGCCAGCCTTTGCCGAAACGCCGCGCCCGAACGGTTGCTATGCGCGCATTGATTCAACCAGTATTTCAAGACCCCGTGGCAAGCCTTGATCCACAATGGAAGGTCCGCGATATCGTCGCAGAGCCGGTTAAGAACCTGCAGCCGGAGATTCTGCGAAAAGATCGCGATGCTATCGTGCTTAAGGCGCTTGAGGATGTGGAACTGGGCGAGGAATATCTCGACAGGATGCCGACTAGTCTATCAGGTGGTCAGGCACAGCGTGTCGCTATTGCGCGCGCTATCATCGCTAGCCCCCAGCTTTTGGTTCTGGATGAGGCGACCTCGGCGCTTGACCCATTAGTGGGATCATCCATCCTGCAATTGCTTCGTAAGTTGCAGCAAGCCAACAATCTGAGCATCATCTTCATCACCCATGATATCGCTTCCGCCCGGCGATTATGTCATCGGATTGCAGTACTGGATGAAGGCGTTGTGGTTGAAATGGGCGACATGGACTCAGTGATCAGCAATCCAACGGCTGTAACCACGCAAAAATTGATAGCGGCCAGTTGAACAAGATCAACGGAAACAAAAAAAGGCCGTTCTGTCCCCCAGAACGGCCCTCTTATTGTGACGAACCTAATTGTGAATTCAAACCCAAGTGGGTTTAGAAGGACACGCCCAAAGTGAATAGAACAGCACTATCGGTGAAATTATTGACCGCTGGTGCATCCGTATCCGTATAGGCTACGCTAGCCGTCAGATTTTCGGTAATTGCCCAGTCTGCACCAAGCATCCAATCGACATAATTGTCATCGCCAAGGACGCCCACTGGATTACCTAGTGAGCCATCATTGATACCAATATTCGCGTTCAGCGTGATCGGCGTATTCGGAATACCGCCGGATACTCCCGTGTAGATGTAGACATTGTCATCATTGCCCAGGCTGTCTTGTGACCAAGCATAAGCAATACCTGTGGTCAGTTCGACGGGACCAAGGGTCGTTGAAACCGATGCATAAGGCTCAAGATAATCGCTTGGGCCAGCAGCGCCGCCTTCACCATTGGGGTAAATATAATAGAGTAAGCCAACGTCGAGGGTCAGGCCATCGGTTACATCGCCGGACCAACCGCCATAGATATCAAGTTCGGTATGGCCGAATGTTGCACTATCTTCGATGGAGGAAGCCCAGGTGCCGATGTAGAAACCGCTCTCATGAGCAACATCGATGCCGCCTTGGACCGCGATATCGCCGTCTGAGAAAGACAGGCCGCGGAAGCGGTAGTCAGATGTGAGGGCTGCATTACCGGAAATGGTAATTCCGCTGCCTTCAATTTCTTGTGCGAGGGCAGGGGCTGCTGTGGTCGCTAGTAAAATAGCTGAAAGACCGACAATCCCTGATTTAACTTTTTTGCCAACTGTGGCTTTTGTGGACGTGCGCATGAAAATCCCTTTCTGGTTGATGCGTATCGCCCCTCCTGGAATTTGTTCCGGTTGTCTTTTTATTGCGTCAGCTGGGCCAACGACAGACAATCTCAAAACATGCAGGAAAAAACTGCATCATTATGCTGCGCCGCACAACAAAAAAATGTCAGTAAAGGTGACATATTTTGATAGTGTGGCAATCTAGCCACATGTGATGCATTAGCCGCAATTGCGCTTGTTTCGCGCATGTTTAGGGCTTGTTAACTATGAGCATCTATCGCCAAGCCATGTCGAAAATTGATTCCATTACAGAATTAAATGCCCAGGTTGATCCCTTTGCGGAGAGCGTGGCGCGTTTAAAAGCCGTCGAATCGGTGGTTGGTCTGGTTGCAAATATGGCTGGTTCGCCCGAATCAGCATCGTTTGCCATGACGGACCCTGGTCGTATGGAATCGGCATATCGTCATAGCTTTCCGATGACCCAGAAGCGATTTGATCGGGGATGTGATGATCTGGCTGTTATGGCCCAATCCGGAGCCAAGGCTTTGCTACAGTTAAATTCTGCTGGTCGAGGTCATGTAGGCGTTGCAGCTCAGCGGCTGATGCGGGAAATTCAAATGTCCGGGCACCGGACGCTTGATCTGCTTCAAAAATAGGCTTGTTATTCGGTTGAGAGCTTAACGGTTCCTTTTTCGGGAAGCGATCTGATGTGGACATCACGTTGTGGAAACGGGATTTCAATTTCATGTTCTTTGAACAAATCCCAAACCCGTTTTAGCACAGCAGCTTTGAAATTTCCTACCCCTGATTGTGGATCGTTAATCCAACATCTGATTTCAAAATTCACACTATTGTCGCCGAATTCCAACATCCAGACCACCGGTTTCGGGTGGTTGAGAACGCGGGGAACGTCGACGCAAGCCTGCTTCATCAGCTCAATGGCATGATCCATATCGGTGTTGTAAGAAACACCTACAGGAATACTGATCCGGACATTCTTGTTGGAATAGGACCAGTTTTCTACTTCCTGCGTCATCAGGTTTTCATTGGGAATCAGATGCTCTTTGCCTTCACGGGTCAGGACAGATACCGCGCGGACACCGATTTTATTAACCCAACCAAAGCTGTCACCAACAGCAATCACATCTCCGGGCTTTATGGACCGGTCCATGAGCAATATTATTCCAGCGATCAGATTACCGATGGTCTTCTGCATCCCAAAACCAATGGCGAGACCAAAGGCGCCTGAGAAGACGGCCAGTGCAGTGAGGTCTATCCCAAGGACATCAAGGCCCAAGACGAAGGCCGCTCCCAAAATGGCGACGGTGGCGAGCTTTTGCCCCAGTACCTTTTGTGCGCCATCAAGTTGACTATTCGAAATCACATGACTGACGAGCTTCATCAACACGCGCGCGACCGCCAGCAAGATCACGGCGGTCATAACCGTGGTCACGACCGCCAGTAACGAGATACGATTGGTACCCACGTCGATGCCGACCCGTTCTAACGCAACGGTGATACGATCAATATTTCCTACCAAACCAAGCGCTGCCGAAACAAAGACAGTCAATCCCATGATGGTACCAAGCCAATCCGGCATCCGAACACCGCGGATCAGGTCATTGGTGAACAGCCCCATGGTAATCGCGATGGTAAGGGCAAAAACCACTTGCGGGATGAGTTGCCAATCCCATATCGCCAAGAACAAGCCGCATAATATGAAAGTCGTCGCGCGCCGTGTCATATCGCGGATACGTCGTCCAGCTATCTCGCTTTCATAGCCCGCTCGAGTTTCCCAGATATTCCGTAACTTGGGTCCGATGTATTTGCTGAGAAACCAGCCAGAGATCAGTGCCAAAACTACCAGCCCGGCGGCGACAGCGCTTTCGATATATTGTACATTGCGCGGTGTGTCCGGCGCCAAGGATTCAAGATAGCCTAGAATGTCTTCCATCATAATGCATTGTTATAGTGTTCAAAGGCTTTGGCAAGATCAGCAACCAAATCATCAGGGTCTTCAAGTCCGATATGAAGCCGCACCAACGCGCCCGCCATCGTCCAATCTGTAGCCGTGCGATATTTGCCCGGATCAACTGGCAGGGCCAGACTTTCAAACCCGCCCCAGCTATAGCCGATACCAAAGAGTGTGAGCGCGTCGATAAAGGCCGCGCGAGATTTCTCATCGCCTTCGCTAAGTTGAAAAGAGAATAGACCAGACGATCCTTTGAAATCACGTTTCCAGATATCATGACCGGGACAATCGGGCAGGGCTGGATGCAGCACTTGGCCGACTTCGGGGCGGTCTTTGAGCCAATGAGCGATCGTGAGTGCTGATTGTTCGTGCTGCCGCAGCCGAACTTCCAATGTCCTTAGGCCACGGGCAGCAAGATAAGCGTCATCGGGAGAAACGACTTGGCCTAATTGCTGTGCTGTGCGCCTGAGCCGTGTCCAATATTTTTCATGGGTTGTCGCTGCACCCATCATCACATCACTATGGCCGACAATATATTTGGTGGCGGCGACGATGGAGATATCGACGCCATGTTCTAACGCGGCAAAGAAGCGCGACGTCGCCCAGGTATTGTCCAAGAGGGTCACGATGCCAGCTTCTTTTGCTATCGCGCAGATCGCCGGGATATCTTGTACCTCAAAGGTCAAGCTGCCGGGGCTTTCGAGTAATATCGCCTTCGTCTTATCAGTAAACAGCGCAGCTATGTCTGCACCAATTAATGGATCATAATAACGCGCCGTAATGCCCATGCGTTTTAGAAAGGCATCGGCGTAGCTGCGGCTGGGATCATAGCTGCTATCGGTCAACAAAACTTCGTCGCCGGGTTTGAGCACGGCCAGCATCGCGCAGGCAATAGCAGCAACGCCTGAGGGATAGAGCATGGTTCCAGCCGCGCCGGGTTCCATTTCGGTCAGCGCTTCGGCAAGCGACCATTGTGTCGGAGAACCGCGGCGGCCATAGAAAAACTGGCCATCCGCATTGGAAGAAACACCTGACCTTAAATCCGCAACGCTATCATAGAGATGTGTGCTGGCACGCCAGACCGGCGGGTTCACAACCGGCCCAGTCCATTCCTTGCGCCTGCCGCTAGTCACGGCTTGCGTTGCAGGTTTTTTCAAGTTTTGCGGGCTATCGGTCAATTAACATTCCAATAGCTTGCGCAAACATCAGGCAGTTGCTTTGGGCGTATCCGCGTCAGCACCCCATTCCGACCAGCTGCCGTCATAAAGCGCAACTTTTTCGCCGCCAGCGACTGCTGCGGCAAAAGACAACACAGCTGCCGTCATGCCGGAACCGCAGGTCGTGACAACCGGGTTGGCAAGATCAACACCGGCGCCATCGAACAAGGCTTTCATTTCATCAGCGCTTTTCCAAGTGCCATCGCCGTTGAAAAACTCGCTATGTGGAATGTTAACGGAACCAGGAATGCTGCCGGAAACCATACCCGGACGCGGATCTGCTTCTGCGCCAGTGAAGCGCCCTGCTGGACGCGCATCAACAACTTGTTCTGCCTTGCTATGAAGGTTGGCCAGCATGTCTGCTTTTGTGCGGACATCCTTATCGTCTTTCCAGACCGTGAAGTGTCGGTGGCGCAATGCCTCCTTGCCAGTTTCAAGCGGACGGCTTTCAGCTTTCCATTTTGCAATGCCGCCGTCCAATATCGCGACCTCATGCGCGCCAAAAATAGTCAGCATCCACCAAGCGCGAGCGGCGCTTTTGAGCGGACTGTCATCATAAAGAACAATACGGCTGCCATCGCCCAAACCAAGTGATTGCATGCGGCTGGCAAATTTTTCTGGCGGCGGGAGCATGTTTTCAACCGGATTGCCTGTGTCTGTCAGGTCGCTGAGATCCATGAAGACCGCGCCGGGAATATGACCCGCTTCATATTCAGCGGCAGGATCGCGCCCGGCATCGGGCATGAATTTGGTGGCATCAACTATGCGCAAATCCGATGCGCCAAGTTCATTTGCGAGCCAGTCAGTGGTTACCAGCAGTTCCATTTTATGCTCCTTGTGCAAGCGGAGGATTAAATCGCCTCTGCTTCAATATGCCAATGTTTATCGATTCGTGTTCCAGCCGTCGAGGCTATAATGCATTGGACACGGAATCCACAGCTTATGTGGTTTTTCGGCAAATGACTGATTTATAACCGTTCCAAAAAGCCATTCGCGCTGGCTCTAAGCTCTTTTTGAAGGTCCGGATCCATCCTATTCCATGTGCGATAGGGCATGGCGAGACGGTTATTGTCTTTTAGCTTACCCTCGTTTCGCGCCAGAAAATCCCAGTAAAGCGCATTGAAAGGGCAGGCGTCTTTGCCCGAGCGTTGTTTCACGTCATATCGACACGATGCGCAGTGATCGGACATTTTGTTGATATAGTTTCCTGACGACGCATAAGGTTTGGATGCAATAATCCCGCCATCGCCAAATTGACTCATCCCCAATGTATTGGGCAGCTCGACCCATTCATAGGCATCGGCGTAAACCTCTAGATACCATATATGCACAGCATGGGGATTTATCCCGGCGATCAGTGCAAAATTTCCGGTAATCATTAGCCGCTGAATATGATGGGCATAGGCAAGGTCCAACGTCTGCCCAATGGCTTCGGACAAACACAGCATATCAGTCTCGCCGGTATAATAAAAGTCGGGCAGGGGACGCTCTGCTCTCAAGAAATTACGGTGCGCATAATTAGGACCTTCACGCCAATAAATGCCGCGGACATATTCGCGCCAACCGATAATCTGCCGGATAAAACCCTCGGCAGCATTCAGCGGTACTTCGCCATCCGCATATAGGCCTGCGACTTCTTCGCACAGATCCAGAGGATCGAGCAGCCCGCTATTGAGATAGGGCGACAGGATTGAATGCCACAGAAATGGCTCGCCGGTCAGCATGGCGTCCTGATAATCCCCAAATTGGGCCAATGCATGATCGAGAAACTGTCGCCGTTGTCGCAGGGCTTCTTCATGGGTCACCGCGAAATGAAAATGGTCAAGCGAGCCGGGGTGATTTGAAAATTTCTCGGCCACGAGGTCCAGCACTTCTTGTGTGATGTCGTCTGGCTGGAATCGGATGGGCTTGGGCATCATCAAATCCCCCTGTGCAGGCTTGCGGTTTTCCGCGTCGTAATTCCATTTGCCGCCTTCCGGCTTGCCATCCTTGTCGAGCAAAAATCCCGTTTTGCGGCGCATTTCGCGATAGAAAAACTCCATCCGCAATTGTTTTTTGCCTTCCGCCCAGTCTTCAAATTCCTGATGGGTCGCAATGAAGCGATTGTCTGGGCAAATGGTCACCGGCACGTCAAACTGATCCTGCCAGTTTTCGATCATCGCCATGACTCGCCATTCTCCCGCCTCGGTGATGCGGATTGATCCAATGTCATGTCGTTCAACTGCTCGGGCAAGCTCACCGGTAAAGCTGCCGCTATTGCCCGGATCATCCAGCTTCACATAATCCACCGTCCAGCCGCGCTCCTGTAATGCTGCTGCGTGGTGTCGCATGGCAGAGAATATATAAGCGATTTTGGCTTTATGATGCTTCACATAAGTGGTCTCGGCATCGACCTCCATCATCAAGATGACGGATTGATCCGGGTCTTGATCAGCAAGCGAAGAGAGATGAAGCGATAGCTGGTCGCCAAGGACAGGGATGAGCGTTTTTTCCGACATATCACTTATCTGTCAGAATATACCGCTCACCGCAGTCTGTGCTTTGGTACATTCTTAAGCGTTTAGTGGTCGTTGTCCTACCGGATGAAAAATCTTTGGCCCAAGGTCAAGCCGGAACGGGGCCATTTTTGGACGGGGTGGTTCATATTCCCGGCCCACAATAAACGATACGGATTGCTGATGCTGCGCATTATTCTGGTCTGTATAGACCACGCCAAAGCGGGCCAGCGGAATGAATAACGCCTGTGATTTAAAAGTAATCGGCCGAATGGCGTTGAGCGGCAAGCGGATATCGCCGGTCAATGTGACGGTTTCACCGGCGGACAGGCTTTCGATTTGGTCCAGCATATGGCCGGTCTGACTGCCATCATCTCTGGCCGTTGCAGCGTCCGCCTGCATCATTGCGCCAGACAAATTGATATCGCGCAAGTCTGCGTCTGATGTGTTGGTCAGCGTGATTGTATAATTCAGAACCGCATTCAGCAATGTGGAGGATGCGCCGCTAGCGATAAATTCGATCTTTACATGGTCGACCGGATCTGAATTTTGACCGACTACCGGTTTTTGAGATGTAGGAGGCCGCGGAGCTACGGGTTGAATAAGCGGTTGTTTTACTTGTGGTTTTGGTTCGGGGATGACGCCAATTTGCGATGTTACAAAGCCATTGGACATGACCGGAGATGGCTTTTTGGGTTCTGCGGGGTTGGGCGGAGAATAGATTTTGGGCGCAGGTTTGCGGGGTATTGGCGCAGGAGTAGGTTCTGCCATTGGGATACTGGCGAAATCGTCCTCAACCTCTTCTGCGAACGAAGATGCAGATGCTTTTCGCCGCCACAAATATATGCCGAGCCCGCCAAGCAATAGAAACAGGATGGCCGCGCCGGCATAATATCCAAAATTCTCGCTAGAACTGGTCTGCGGAGTAGCAGGAGATTCTATTGTGTCGGACGCGGGGGCGGAGGTGGAAGGCAAAGCTTGATTGGGGAGGTCCGTCGAGAAGCCAGGACTTGGCGGGCCTTGACTTGTTGCGGGATTGTCAGGGGTTGCAGCGGTGCCGTTCCCAGTGCCGGTGGGCGGCGGCACTGATGTCACACGACGAGTGGGATTAGCCGGCGAGTTTGGCTGTATGTTTGCAACGGGGGCAGGGCGATCCTGAACGCGATTTACTGGAGTAGCTCCGGGTTGTGGCGTCGGAATAACGGGTGCAGGCCTCGTGGCAGGTTGATTGCTAGGGGCATTATTGTCGGGCGTTGGCGCGGCTTGTGGAGGCGGTATATTTTCCTCCACCGGTCCTTCGGCCTGATTGCCGCTCGGTGTTTGCCCTTCACCGGGAGGCAAGGAATAATCGTTGACGGAAGGCAGCTCTGGCGCCGGTTCGGGTGGCAGTTGTCTTGGCACCGCTTGGCCCAGCGCTGGCGGCGCTGCGGCGACAAATAGGCCTAGCGCGCCGACAATCATGATTGCTAGCGATCTTACGCGCGTCATTCGGTCCATGTAATGTATCGCCATATGCCCTTTGTAACCCTGTGACCTGTTTTGTCGCCCCATTCGCTGAACCATCAATGAATATGTGCGCGGGGATGACATGAGCCGCCCTGTGCATTAGATGACCTGCATGAAAGATAACGACACATCAAAAGCCACGCCACGTTTCCTGGGACAGGACAGCGTGCTGCCGACTTCGCCGGAAGACGCGGTCCTCGATTATGTACCTAACCCGCGGGTTGGAGAGCTGTATCTGACGCGCTTTGCGGTGCCGGAATTCACCTCGCTTTGCCCGGTAACGGCACAGCCTGATTTTGCCCATCTGGTTATCGATTATGCACCGGATCAAACGATCGTTGAGTCCAAATCGCTTAAGCTGTTTTTGGGATCTTTCCGCAATCATGCCGCCTTTCATGAAGATTGTACGGTCGGGATCGGCCAGCGGCTCTTTAGCGAAATGAAGCCGAAATGGTTGCGCATCGGCGGCTATTGGTATCCACGCGGCGGTATTCCGATTGATGTTTTCTGGCAATCAGGCGAGCCGCCCAAGGGCTTGTGGATTCCCGAGCAAGGCGTCGCATCTTATAGAGGAAGAGGTTGATATGACCCATAAATTATACGCCGCACCCTTGTCGCTTTATTCCGGCAAGGCCCGTTCCTATCTCGACTGGAAAGGCGTAGATTACGAAGAAGTCCTCTCTTCCGGTGACGTTTACAAAGATATTATTGTTCCCAAAGTCGGGCGCCCGGTCATTCCGGTATTGGATACTGACGATGGCCAGACGATTCAGGATACGACTTGCATTATCGATCATTTTGAAGAGACCGTCGGCGGTCCTTCGGTTTATCCAGACACGCCGAAACAGCGACTGGCTGCTTTGTTGCTGGAAACATTTGGCGATGAGTGGTTAGTTATTCCGGCAATGCACTATCGTTGGAATTACAACGAAGAGTGGGTTTATGGAGAGTTCGGAGCCACCGCTGCGCCGGATGCAAGCAAGGAAGAGCAGCTTGCTATTGGCAGAGAGCGGGGCTCGAATTTCAAAGGGTTCTGTCCAATATTGGGTATAAATCCAGACACTATTCCAGCGATCGAGGCCAGCTACGAGGCGTTGCTGGCCGATCTCAACGCGCATTTTACGGTCCACGATTATCTGCTGGGCTCGCGGCCTTCGATTGGAGATTATGGTTTAATCGGCCCGCTTTACGCACACCTTTATCGCGACCCGGCGTCGGGCGACATAATGAAGCGGCTTGCTCCGCGGGTGGCTGCTTGGGTTGAGCGGATGGTCGATGTGAAAGCTCCGTTATCTGGCGAATTCCTATCTGATGATGAAGTTCCGGAAACACTGATACCGGTGCTGGCACGGATGATGGGTGAACAAATGCCGTTTTTGCAGACAACAGCCAATATGCTTGGTGATTGGGCCGAGGCGAACGAAGGGGCTGAGATACCCCGCGCTGTTGGTATGGCCGACTTCACGGTGGAAGGCGTCACCGGTCAACGGATTGCACCGCCATTTAGTTTGTGGATGTTGCAGCGGTCGCTCGACTATTATGCCGGGCTAACAGAAGTTGAGAAAACTGCGGTGGACACCATGTTGTCGTCCATTGCTGGCGCCGATAGCTTTCGGCAGTTTGAGCAAGGTCGCAAATTGGCATTTGTGGATTTCAAACTGGTGCTGGCTTAGTTTACAAAATCAGGGCTTAATGATCGAAGTCCGCGAACCATAGGGCTTCACAGCGTTGCGCATAGGGAGCAAAATTGCTGTGGGATTTTGCTGTGTCTAGCAGGGGGCTCGGCAGTTCTTCGATCAGACTATTGGTAATGATCGGATAGGCAATGGCGTCGAGGCTGCTGGGCTTATCGCCAAACATGAAGCTTTTTTGACCCAGTTGTGCTGATAAGGCGGCCAAATCGGCGGCACCGAACGCGTAGATATCCTGCACTGCGTGACGACCGATACCATGGGCCTGCAGTCCCGTTTTTACCTGCTTCTGGGCGATGATTGGTACCAAATTACGGATGATTGGCGGCATGTCGCCAAACCAGAAATTCTTGATAATTGACCAATTATGGTCATCAATCCAACGGCTATAGAGCGTTACCCAATAGAGCCGCTCTTCGATCATGCGGGCCATGGCGTGAGAGCTCGCACGGTCTTGGGCATTCAAACCGTCATCAAAGTCCACGTCATATTTGTTTTCCAAATGGCGTCGGATCAGCGCGGTATCAGCAATTTTGGTTTCGCCATCGATTAGATAGGGCAGCTTGCCCTTTGGCGCTTTGCGCGGGTCATCCATAACTTCAGTCTTGTATGCTGCCCCGGCCATTTTCAGCAGTATCTCGCCCTTCATGCAAAAGGGACTGGCATTGGGGACGCCAAAACCGGATTTAAACTGGAAATATGTAATTGTCATTTTGGGTGCCCGCCATTTTATCTGATCATGGTATATCATAAATATTGTGTCTATCCGGCACCATATCGCACCAACCTGTCGCTTTTTTGTTTTTGCTCTATCAATCGGTCACCGCTAACATTATTGTTAGCAACATGAGCAGCATCCCCCACCAGTTTAATATTGCTATCGAGCCCGATGATATCGACTTCATGGGCCATGTGAATAATGCGAATTACCTTACATGGGTGCAGGATGCCGTTGTCGCCCATTGGGAAAAAATTGCCCCTTCTGAGGCGGTCGCAACGCATCTCTGGGTCGCCCTGAAACACGAGATAACCTACCGGAAACCAGCGTTTTTGGACGATGATGTTATTGCCGAAGTGTTGCTGGAGAAAGTCCACGGCGCTCGCGCCTTTTACAGCACGGTCATCAGGCGTGGCGAAGATGTGTTGGCCGAAGTACAATCAAGCTGGTGCTGTATTGATGCTGACACGCTGCGCCCGATGCGAATCGCAAAGGATATTGCAGCCAATTTCTTTGGGTCTAAGGACTAAGCGTAATATTCCTGACCGCGCACCGGCACTGTTAGAATATTCTCACCGCATTAAGCCACCAATTAGGTTTCTGACAAAGCGCCCTGCAACCGGGCCAGCAAGTTCGGTCGCGATTGAACCGACAGCAGAAGTCACGCCGGACCGCATCGGGTTTGCCCGGGACTTCTTTCCGAGCATAGTGGAGGCGGCCATGCCTGCTGCTGACCCCATCGCGACTTTTGCGCCGCGACTAAAGGCTTTTTCCCACATGCTCTTGCTCTTGCGTGGCTGCTTGCGGACTTCCTCTTCGCCTTTTTCCTCTACTTCTTTAGCGGTTTCGGTGGCGTCGATAACCTTTTGGGCCAAAATTTCTTCAGCGCTCTTGCGATCTATCTCTTCATCATATTTGCCATCATAGGGCGAAATAGACTGCATGATCGCGCGTTCTTTAGCCGTGACCGGTCCCAGGCGAGAGCGCGGCGGCTTGATCAACGTCCGCTGCACAATCGAGGGCGCACCATCCTCCATCAAGGTGGAAACCAAGGCTTCACCCACCCGCAGCTCTGTGATCGCTTCTTCGACATCCAATTCTGGGTTGATCCGGAACGTATCGGCAGCGGCTTTGATCGCTTTTTTGTCGCGCGGTGTAAAAGCGCGAAGAGCGTGTTGGACACGGTTACCAAGCTGTCCTGCGACTTCCTCGGGAATATCCACCGGGTTTTGGGTAACGAAATAGACGCCGACGCCCTTGGAGCGGATCAGGCGCACGACCTGTTCGATTTTATCTTCCAGCGCCTTAGGGGCATCGTCGAATAGCAAATGCGCTTCGTCAAAAAAGAACACCAGCTTCGGCTTATCCGGATCACCTACTTCGGGTAGCGTCTCAAACAGCTCTGCGAGCAGCCACAACAGAAATGTCGCATAGAGTTTTGGGCTTCGCATCAACTGGTCGGCGGCGAGCACATTGATATAGCCGCGGCCCTGGTCATCGCATTTGATGAAATCATCTATTTCAAGGGCAGGTTCCCCAAAAAACTGTCCTGTGCCTTGGCTATCCAGTTGCAGCAACTGGCGCTGGATCGCGCCGACGCTGGCTTTGCTGACATTGCCATATTTGGCTGATAATTCTTTTGCATTTTCAGCGGTATAGGCGAGCATGGATTGCAGGTCGTCGAGGTTGAGCAGCAAAAGGCCCTCTTCATCCGCGAAGCGGAAGACGATGTTGAGCACGCCCTCCTGCGTATTGTTGAGGTCCATCAATCGGGCGAGCAGCAACGGCCCCATTTCAGTGATGGTGGTGCGGATAGGATGGCCCTGCTTGCCATAGAGGTCCCAGAATATTGCCGGATTATCGGAATAAGCATAATCGCTCATGCCCAGTTCTTCAGCGCGTTCTTCCAGTTTGTCGGCATGTTTGAACGTCGAGGAACCAGCCATGGAAATGCCGGCCAGATCACCTTTGACGTCCGCGACAAATACCGGCACGCCGTTTGCTGAAAAACTTTCGGCGAGACCTTGCAACGTGACGGTTTTACCGGTGCCGGTCGCACCAGCGATAAGACCATGGCGATTGGCGCGTTTGAGGTTCAGGCTTTGGCGTTCATTACCGCCCAGCCCCAAAAATATCTCTGTTGCTGCAGCCATTCCCGAATCCCCTGAATCATTTGAATGTGAAAGATATGCGTGACCAAGCAAAAAGGCCAGCGCGATGCGCTGGCCTTTGGGTAATGTTACAAGTCTAGGTTGCGTTTACTCGTCGTTCAGACGTACCGCTACAAATCTTGCATCACGGCCACCTTGTTTCACCTGTAACAGGACAGCTTCACGATTTGATCGCTTGGCGGCGCTAATGGCCTTGTCCAAATCCGATGCGGTGTTGACCGGGCGGCGGTTAACGCTGACGATCACGGTCGTGCGCCTGATACCCTTACGGGCAGCATCGCTGCTGGGGTTCACCGTCGATACGACGACACCTTTTTGCGACGATGGTACCCGGATTTGACGGGCGATAGTGGGGGTTAGGTCAACCACCGACAAGCCAAGTGCTTCAGCAGTTGCTTCTGCGCTTGCGCCATCTTCGTCTGTGCCCATTGGATCTTCAGCATCAGGGTCAAAGTTAGTAGCTAACTCTTCTTCCGACGGCCGTTCTCCGAGTGTCGCTGTCACTTTCACTTTCTTGCCATCTCGTAGCAATTCGATCGGAACCTTTGTGCCGACGGGCAGGTTGGCGACCAGATAAGACAATGTCTGATCAGGCGTTACGTCGCGGCTGTTTACTCTTACGATTACATCGCCGGCTTGAATGCCGGCTTTGGAAGCTCCTTCGCCTGGAACAACGCTTTGGATAAACTCACCGGTGTTTTTCTTGAGCCCCAGTGAATCCGCAATGTCTTCTGTCAGTGGGCTGATCTGCACGCCCAGATATCCGCGCTCGATTTTCTCGCCCTTGCGCAGTGTATTGACGATCGGAACTGCGACTTCCGCAGGAATAGCAAAGCCAATCCCAACATTGCCGCCTGTCGGTGAAATAATTGCGTTGTTGATCCCGATAACATTGCCGTTCAGGTCAAACATCGGTCCACCGCTATTACCGCGGTTGATGGATGCATCGGTCTGCAGGAAGCGGTCATAAGCACCGCCCTGACCGGTGTTCCGGTGGATGGCCGACAATATGCCGGTTGTTACTGTACCGCCAAGGCCAAAGGGATTGCCGATCGCTATAACCCAGTCGCCAACGCGAGCGCCTTCACTATCGCCAAATTTGACGAAAGGCAGATCCTCTTTCGCGTTTATCTTTAGCACAGCAATGTCCGATGCGGCGTCACGACCCACCAAAGTGGCTTCATATTCCGTGCGGTCTGGCATGATGACGGTGATGGATTCAATCGTCGCGTTGCGATTGCCGGGCGCTACAACATGATTGTTGGTTACTACATAGCCATCAGCGGAGATAATGAAGCCGGAACCGAGCGATTGTGCCTGACGTGTCTGTCCGCCGCCGTTACCACCACGATTACCGAACAAGCCACCAAAGGGTGTTCCGGCAAATGGGTTGTTATTCACACGGACTTTCTGGGTCGTGGAGATGTTAACGACCGCTGGCTGCAATTGCTCGGTCAGGTCGGCAAAGCTCATCGGCGCGCCGGGAACCGGAGCGGCCGCTTTCATGACACGGCTGTCATTCGCCGCGACTTGAGCACCAGCAGTGCCGACGCCGGATAGCGTCGCTGCGCCTCCTGCCAAAAGCAAAGCTGCTGAAATTCCGTAAGCGTAACGCACAATATATTCCTCTCAATTTGCCGGCATCGACAGTTTCTATTCGATGCCAAATTCCTTCAGGTTACATAAATCATTGGCGCAGAATTTATGAACCGAATTTGAATGTTACCACAGTCAATCGTTAAGATCAGCTATAAGGTAGGTGTTTTTAATCTGTCTTTAGATGATTTGGGTGTGACAAAGAGCATTCGCAACCCAAAAATGGCCAATTTGTCGAAAAAAATCGCGCTTCGGTAGAAAAGACGACAAATGTAGTCGTTAGCGTTCGGTTCCGCCGGCATTCCCGAATAAAATTTGTCGCTACAGCGTAAAAGCACCATCGGTCTCGCACTGCGCTTTGCCATTGAAGCCAAGCGATTCATTGGCCAGCTGAGTATCGAAAAATTCATGCACGCTCGCAATTTTCCCGTCGCGAAACGTAAAAATATGAGCGTAGCGCTGATCATAGCGCTTGCCATTTTTTGCTACGCCTTTGGCTTCCATGATCGCGGTAGCTCCGTCGACGCCTTCGTTCATGATCTTCCAGTTATCGGCAAACTGAAACTGTTCGAAGTCGAGGGCATCAAAAATCAGTGGCAAGATGGTTTTCAACGCTTCGAAGCTGTCATAGCGTCCAGAGATGATCGTGTTGCCAGACACATGATAGACTACATCGGGATGATGAAGTGCTTCAAACGCGGCGACGTCCAGTGTCGCCAGCGCTTGATAATAAGCATCTATAATTTCCCTATGGGTTGCCAAGGCTGATTATCGGCCCTGAAACTGCCGCAGATATTGATTGTCAGGCGACAATACGAATGATGATGTTGGATCACCTTCCTGGCCTCTGCGGAATGTCGTTTCATAGCTTTTCATGGCGCGGTAGAAATCATAAAACTCTGCGTCCTTGCCAAAGCTTTCCGCATAGGTCCGGGCCGCACTGGCGTCGGCCTCTGCGCGGATGATCTGAGCTTGCTTCGCGCCTTGGGCCTTAATCGTACGGGCTTCCTGTTCACGCGCGGTCCGCATCCGCTGATAGGCGCTTTCCAGCGGTGTGCCATCCGGCAAATCAGCGCGCTTGATCCGCACGTCGACGATTTCTGCGCCATATTGGCGGGCAACCCGGTTCAGGCCAGTTTTGATATTGTCCATCACCTGACCGCGTTCTGGGCTCAAGAGGGCCGCGAACGGGCGCTTACCTAGCTCGTTCCGTAGAGCTGAACCGAGGATTGGGCGAAGTTCATCGGCAACCCGCGCTTCATTGCCAGCGGCAATGAACATACGTAGCGGGTCGGTAATCCGAAAGCGTGCAAAAGCGTCGACTTGCAGGCGCAGCTGATCGGTGGACAGCACTTGCTGTTGTTCCATCTCAACGTCGAGGATGCGTTTGTCGATCCATACGAGCTGTTCGGCAAACGGAATTTTAGGGACTAGACCAGCGCCGGTCTGACCAAATTCCTGACCCGCTTGGTAGCGGTTGACGATCCGCACAGGCTCACCAAAGCGAACGACGACGCCCTGCCGGGTTTCCGGCACGACAACAAGTGTGTTTGCAAGTACCAACAGCGCGCCAATGACGATGATGCCGAGTGCAACCGGGCTTTGGAAAATTCGACCGATCATTTCGCTGCTCCTGACTCAACTACCACGGGGGCTTGGCTCCGTTTCTTGATTTCAGGCAGTGGCAAATAAGGCGTCACGCCTTCCGCTTCGATGATCGTTTTATCCACTTGCGACAATACGCGTTCCATCGTTTCATAATACATGCGCCGTTTTGTGACCCGCGGTGCAAGGCGATATTCCTCATAAACCTTGTCAAACGCTGCCGATTCGCCTTGGGCTTGCGCCGTCAATTGCTGTGCATAAGCGCGCGCTTCGTTCAAATATGTCTGGGCCGTCTGCTGCGCGGCGGACACTTCTTTAAACGCATCGTTCACAGCCGCGGGTGGATCGGCCTTTTTAATCGCAACACCTTTGATGACCACGCCAGCGCGATAGCCGTCGAGCAAGCCCTGCATATTTTGTTCAACCTGTTGTTCAATTTCTGTCCGCTCAGAACCGATAGTGTCGTCGAGCGTAAAGTTTGCAACAGCAGCCCGCATGGCTGATTCAGCGACTTCTTTGATCGATTCCTCAGGATCGGCCAATTGGAAAAGGAACAACTCAGGCGCCTTGATATTCCAACGCACCGAGTAAGCGAGATCGACAATATTTTGGTCACCGGTCAAAATCAGTTTTTCTGTGTCACCGGTTGGGATGTCGATCGTCCGAATCTCTTCAACGTCCAATTTCTGAACCTGCTGAAACGGGGAGGGGGCGGAAAAATGCAGTCCGGTTCCCATTGTTCGCGAATAAGCGCCAAGCGTCGTTACAACGCCGCGTTCCTGCGGGCTGACCCGGTGTATAGAAGTCATCAAAACCCAAAGAATGACGAAACCAATTAAAAGGATGGGCCACCAAGGACGACCGCCAGGCCGTTTGGGTAGGCCACCCTTAAAGCCTCCGCCAGTTCCTTTTTTGAACAGTTCTTCCAACGAAGTCGCGCCGCCTTTGCCCCCGCCAGAAGATCCTCCAGAAGGATTGCCCCAAGGATTACGCGGACCACCGCCATTACCATCGTCTCCGCCGCCATTGCCCCAAGGACTGCTCATATTTAATATCGATCCTAAGAGGGTTTTTCGGGACGTCTGCCCATCAATTTTTTTATTCATAAATCCATTATAGGTAGCGCGACGTCAGAAAAACAGTGTCAATCCGATAAAAGTGTAACTATGCGATCCAAATGACCGATATTTCTATGATAGAAGCGGCCCTCGAAGAGGTCGCAGGCGGAAGATTCAGCGCTGTTCGTCTTGATGATGGGCGTGTGTCTTTGGTGTTGAATGTGAGCGGGCTTGATGTTCGCGACCGCGGACAGATTGAAATTGCCGTGAAGGGCAAGCTGCTAGAACTCGATACGATTGAAAAAGTTGATGTCGTAATGACGGCGGAAAAAATCGAGCGCCGCTTGATCGCTGTTGGCAGTGGCAAGGGCGGCGTTGGCAAATCCACTTTATCCACAAACTTGGCGATTGCACTCAAAGCCTTGGGCCACAAAGTCGGCATGGTCGACGCTGATATTTACGGCCCCTCGCAGCCACGTCTGTTAAACTGCGAAGGCCGCCGTCCAGAAGCGGAAGGCAAGCAGCTTATCCCTGTGCAGAACGAATATGATATCCCGGTCTTGTCCATGGGGCATCTCGCGAAACCAGGGCAGGCAATTGCTTGGCGCGGTCCCATGGCTGGCAAAGCGCTGGAACAGTTGATCGACGCGCATTGGGGAGAAACCGAACTTCTCATTGTCGATATGCCGCCGGGTACTGGCGATGTCCAATTGTCGATGATGCAAAACCACAAGCCTGTCGGTGCATTGATTGTATCCACGCCCCAAGATCTGGCGTTGATGGATGCCGTGCGGGCAGTGGACTTGTTTGAGCAGGCGAAAATTCCGCTCATCGGTATGGTTGAGAATATGGCGGGCTATATTTGTCCCCATTGCGGCGAGGTCAGCGATCCCTTTGGCGCCGGCGGTGCTGAAGCAGCAGCGAAAACAATGAACATGCCGTTCCTTGGACGGGTGCCGCTCGACATCGAAACTCGTAAGTCTAGCGATGGCGGCGTTCCGCCAGCTTATAGCGATAGCCTGCAAGGAAAGGCATTCCATGATATTGCCAAACGGCTCGCGACATGGTTGGATAACCAGTAAGTCAATTACGGGAGGGGAAACCTGCTATGCCTTTGGAAACTGATCAGGATATTGCCCGTCTGCTGACTGAAACCAAACGCATTGCCCTCGTCGGAGCTTCTGCCAAACCAGAGCGCGCCAGCAACCGCATCCTGAAATTCATGATCGATCAGGGTTATGACGTGGTTCCGGTCAATCCCGGGTTGGCTGGACAGACACTACATGGCGTTGAGGTTGTGTCCTCACTCGACGCAATTGATGGCCAGATTGATATGGTCGATATTTTCCGAAATTCTACAGACGCTGGCGGTGTCGCCGATGAAGCCATAGCGATCGGTGCGAAATCGATATGGATGCAGTTGGGCGTTATTAATCGGCCTGCCGCTGAACGGGCCGAAGAGGCGGGGCTTGATGTGGTCATGGATCGTTGTCCCAAAATCGAAATTCCACGGTTGGGCTTGATGAAGACCAAAAATGCCAACTGAACCGGCTACAGATTTAGAACCGGAAGAAAGCAAGAAAAGCACAAAGCTTTTGACGCGCCGGAACTTCCTGATTGGCGGCAGCGCGGCAACCGGCCTGATGGTTGCTTGGGCTCTGTGGCCGCGTGATTATGAGCCCAATATCAGCGCGACCGAGAATGAAGAAATTTTCGGTGCCTATCTTAAAATATCCAAAGAGGGACAAGTCACTGTTGTGGTTCCCCAAAGCGAAATGGGGCAGGGGGTCTACACTGTCCTGCCGCAAATATTGGCCGATGAGCTAGGTGCAGATTGGCGCACGATAGCGGTGGAACCCGCGCCGATTAATCCGCTTTACGCAAACAACGTGCTGGCACAGCAATGGGCAGAGACTTTGCTGCCGCCGGGCGCTGAAAAGTTAACCGACCAAGAGGCGGCCAACTGGGCGGCTAAGAATATTGCGACCCGCAACGATTTTATTGTCACTGCTGATTCGTCATCCGTTCCGGCTTATTCCGATAGTTTTCGGGAGGCTGGCGCGGCGGCCAGGATATTGCTCAGTAAGGCTGCTGCCGCCAAATGGGATATTGAATGGGAAGCTTGCACAGTTGCAAATGGTCTGGTGTCCAATGGCGATAATAAGGCGCGCTTTGGTGAGCTGATTGCCGAGGCGCTGAAACAGGATTTGCCAGATCCTGTGCCGCTCCGTTCAAGCCCGGAAAATAATCTGGTTGGTCAAGATGTTGCTCGACTGGACATGCCGTCAAAGCTCGACGGTTCGGCCAATTTCGCTGGTGATATTCGCTTGCCCGATATGGTCTACGCATCGATCCGTCAGGGGCCAATTGGCGCAACGCGATTGAAATCGTTTAACCGGGAAGGGGCGAATAAAATTATCGGCTTGGTTGATGTGGTTGATCATGACCGCTGGATTGCCGCCGTTGCAACCAATTGGTGGGCGGCCAATGACGCGCTGGATAAAATGAGCCCGATGTTTGAAACGACCGGCTTATTGCCGAACAGCGAAAAAATTGATGCAGCGCTGGAAGAAGCTTTGGAAGAAGGTCCGGGTACCCGGTTTGCAAGCCGGGGTGATACCAAACCTGCTTTTGACGAGCATAAAAATGTCCGCTCACGGTATCAAGTCGACGCTGCGCTGCACGCACCGATGGAAACCCGCACGGCCGCGGCGGACTATAAGAATGGGCGTTTGGAGCTTTGGCTAGCAACGCAATCCCCGGCTGCGGCTGCTCAAACGGCGGCTAAGGCCATCGGCATCAGTGCAGATCGCGTGACGCTGTACCCCATGCTCGCTGGTGGATCGTTTGGGCGCAATCTTGATAATAAGATCGCCGCACAAGTTGCTATCATTACAGAAAAAATTGGTAGACCGGTGCAGTTAATGTGGTCGCGAGCTGAAGAGATGATGCACGACCATTATCGTGCTCCTGCTATTGCTCGGATGGATGCGGCTACTGACAAAGCCGGTCGCATAAAGGCGCTACAGATCAAGGTTGCAGCGCCGGCGTCCGCGCGCGAGCAAAGCAAACGCGTGGTTCACGGGATGGATGAAATTGCCGCTATGCGCGCGTCGATTGATGAGGCGGATGCAAAAGCTGTCGAAGGCGCAGATGTGCACTATAATATTGCGAACTTCTCTCTCGATCATCATCCTGCCTATGTCGGCATGCCAACCGGCAATTGGCGCAGTAATGCCCATAGCTATAACGCTTTTTTTGTTGAATCCTTTATCGATGAACTTGCTGCGAGAGCGAAAATCGAACCCTTGTCCTATCGGATGCAGATGATGTCCGGTCGACCGCGTCTGGCGCGCTGTATAACCGGCGTTGCGGCAATGGCGGGGTGGGACGGCGGTCTCGATGGTAGCGGTCAGGGATTGGCCTGCCATTCTATGCGCGGCGGCCATATCGCTATTATTGTGAGCGCCAATCGCGGCAACAACGGATTAAGAGTGCGCCGGATTTCTGCAACGGTTGATGTCGGGCGGATAATTCACCCTGATATTGCTCGGCAGCAGATTGAGGGCGGTATTATATACGGTCTTGCAATGGCTCTAGGATCGTCAACACGGTTTAACGGCGGTATTGCTAACGCCCGGCGATTGGGAGATCTGGCTTTGCCAAGACTGGCAGAAATTCCTGCAATACAAGTCGAGTTCATACGCAGTGAAGAGGACCCAGTGGGTGTTGAAGAAATTGGCGTACCCGCCATTGCCCCCGCCATTGCCAACGCGTTGTTTTCCGCGACGGGAATTCGTTTTCGCCAGTTACCGCTTTTTGCAGAGGCATCGTGAATATGCAGACGCTTGATCACTTACCCGCCAAGCACCCGTCGGTGGCAACCGGAAAGGTTGGCTTGTTGCTGGTCAACTTGGGCACACCCGATGCACCGACCAAAAAGGCCGTGAAGCGCTATTTGAAAGAATTTTTGTCTGACAAGCGGGTGGTCGAGATACCGGATATCCTCTGGCAGCCGATATTGCGCGGGATCATATTGAACACTCGGCCTAAAAAATCGGCCCATGCTTATGGCCTGGTGTGGACTGACGAAGGGTCGCCACTTGCCGTTTATACAAGGCGTCAGGCAGAGGCTTTGGCGGGCAATTTTGGTGATGATGTTCATGTCGACTGGGCGATGCGCTATGGTAATCCCAGTGTGAGCAGCAAAATGCAGGCTTTGAAAGATGCGGGTTGCGAGCGGATATTGGTCGTTCCGCTTTATCCCCAATATAGTGGCGCAACGACTGCTAGTGTGCATGATGCGGTTTTTGATGCGGTCAAGACGATGCGCTGGCAACCAGCGATTCGTACGCTGCCTCCCTATCATGATGATGCGGATTACATAAATGCCTTGAAAATCAGTGTCGAAGCCGGTTTGGCTGGGCTGGACTTTGAACCGGATGCCGTCATTGCCAGCTTTCACGGCATGCCCAAACGGACATTGGAATTGGGCGATCCCTATCATTGCCATTGTCAGAAAACCGCGCGGCTTTTGTCGGAAGCAATGGGGCGGGAGCTGACCATTGCCTTCCAGTCGCGCTTTGGCCCTGCCAAATGGCTAGAACCGGCCACGGATTTAACACTCGAGAAGCTGGCGCAAGAGGGCAAGAAAAAGGTTGCGATTTTTGCACCCGGATTTTCCAGCGATTGCCTGGAAACATGCGAAGAGTTGGCAATACGCGGCAAAGAAGATTTCGAGGCTGCCGGCGGCGAGCGCTTTGCCTATATCCCGTGTCTCAATGACAGCGATGTCGGCATCAACCTGCTCGATAATCTGGTGCGCCGGGAACTGGCCGGATGGATCTAAGCCCGGAAGATATTTTCCATCCGCCGGTGAAACGCAGTATCACGATTGCGGGACATCAGACCTCGATCACGCTGGAGCCGCTATTTTGGAAATTGCTCCGCGAAGCTGCCGAAAGACAGGAGCTGCCGGTCAACGCGTTGGTGGCACAGATTGATGTAAAGCGGCTCGATGCAGATGAACCTCCGGGGTTGGCGACGGCGATTCGGTTATGGTTGACGCATGATCTGCTTGGAAATTCCGTTCAAGCCGACTAAGGCAGCCTCATGAACGCAACCCTTCTTGTCATGGCTGGCGGCGCGGTTGGTGCAGCAGCACGCTATAATCTCGGGCGGCTAGTTTTTCATTGGGGCGGAACAGGCCTTCCTTTTGGCACGTTGATCGCCAATTTACTGGGCGGGTTGTTAATGGGCGTGCTGGCCGGTGTGCTGGCGCGTAGTGATTTTGTCGACGAGCCATGGCGGTTACTGCTTGGCGTCGGTTTGCTGGGCGGTTTTACGACCTTTTCAGCTTTTAGTTTGGAAGTTTTAAATATGATTGAGCGCGGAAATTGGGGCATGGCTTTGGGCTATGCGTTACTATCCGTCATCGGTTCGGTGCTCGCGCTATTTGCGGGCTTAATGGCCATAAGGGCAATAGCATGACGACATTCGATCCCACTGCCGAAAGCGGCTCAGAGGCTGAAAAGCCAGAGGGTCAAGGCACGCTGAAAGATCAGAAGCAGGCGCTCAAAGTGCTTGATGTACGGCAGTTTACCGTGTCGGCCGACGATGATGATATCCGGCTGGACCGCTGGTTCAAACGTCACATGGAAGATGTGCCGTTCAATGTTGTGTCACGCTGGTCACGGACCGGCCAATTGCGGCTGGATGGTAAACGGGTCAGTCCCGGGGACCGGATCAAAGAAGGGCAGGTCATTCGCGTACCACCTGCTGAGATCGAACGCCCGGGCCGGGTTGCTAAGCCGCGTACTGAACTGTCGCAAGATCAGATTAATTTTGCCAAAGAGCTGGTGATTCACAAAGATAAATCCGCCATTGTGGTCAACAAACCACCGGGATTGGCAACGCAGGGCGGCAGCAAGACCACCACCCATCTGGATGGACTGCTCGACGCGCTGACCTATGATGCGAAAGGTCGGCCTAAGCTGGTGCACCGGCTCGACAAGGATACCAGTGGCGCTATCCTGTTGGCGCGGTCGCCTGGAGCAGCTTCCTTTTTCTCCAAACGTTTTTCTGGACGCACAGCGCGCAAAGTTTACTGGGCGCTTGTCATGGGTGTGCCGGAAATTGCGGATGGCATGATTGACTTGCCGCTTTCCAAACAACCCGGTTCCGGCGGCGAAAAAATGCATGTCGATGAGGAAAACGGGCAGTCTGCAAAATCGCGCTACCGGATTATCGAACGTGCTGGCAATCGGGCGTGCTGGGTTGAATTACAGCCATTTACCGGTCGTACCCATCAGCTGCGTGTCCACATGGCAGCCATCGGTCACCCGATATTGGGCGACGGCAAATATGGCGGCAAAGAAGCATTCCTGACGGGATCAATCAGTCGGAAAATGCATCTGCACGCGCGCCGCTTGAAAATCGAACATCCTGATGGACATAATCTGGATGTAAAGGCAGAGCTTCCCAAGCATTTTGCCGAGACGGTCGAAAATCTGGGCCTTGACCTTAGCTTGGGCGATCTTCCGCTTGATGAGAAGAAGCCCGGCGGCAAAGCTGTACGCAAACAGCAGGGCCGCGCCCATGCGAAGCAAGTCCGCAAGGACAAACGCGGCGAACGCCGGGGACGCGGTGAGACGGAGGGTAAGCCGACCAAAGCGGGCAAGCCTACCAAGCGGGAACGCCCCAATGCCGGAAAAGCGACGCACAAGAAAAACATGCCGCACAAAGCCAAAGTCAAACAAAAGAGCCGTTAATGCATCCCGATCCCGCGTTTAGATGGCCCAAGTCGGGCAATGACCATAATGATGCCGATGAACGGGCTGCGCTCGAGGCGCTGATCGCCCAAATCGGCTTCGGCATGATTTTTGCCACCACGCCAGACGGCCCCCGTGTCGCCCATGTTCCGGTCTTTTCCACCGGCGATGGCGCGCTCCAATTTCATTTGTCGCGCGGTAACGCGCTGACCAAATCCTTAGTTGGCCTAACAGCGCTTTGTGTGATCAATGGACCGGAAGCCTATATCAGCCCGGACTGGTATGGGATCGATGATCAGGTTCCGACATGGAATTATCTCACGCTGGAACTGGAAGGCACAGTCCGTGAAATGGAGCGGGAAGGCCTGATTGCTTTGCTGGACGATCTGGCTGAACAGAATGAAGCGAAGCTCGTGCCCAAGACACCATGGCATCGCGACAAGATGGATGCCGGTAAATTCAACAAGATGGTTGATGCCATTGTTGGTTTTGAAATGGAAATCAAAGCATGGCGACCAACGGCAAAGTTGAGTCAAAACAAGTCCGCCGTTGCGCGGGACAATGCCGCGGATGCGCTGGATGCTATTGGCCGCCGGGCAATCGCTCATATGATGCGGGAGTTTAGTCCAAAATGAACAAACTCGCTCTGTTTGATTGCGATGGCACGATGGTCGATAGCCAAGCCAATATCTGCGCTTCGATGGATCAGGCTTTTGTCGCCCATGGTCTAACCCCGCCCGATCATCACAAGACCCGGCGGATCGTCGGCCTCAGTCTGCAGGAAGCGGTGCGCCAGCTGTTGCCAGGCGAGGAAGAACCATTGGTTACTGCTGTGACCCAGTCGTACCGTGACGGCTTCTTCGAAATGCGTCAGCAAGGCGGAGTGCACGAACCGCTTTATGATGGTTTGCTTGATTTGATTGACCGGCTGGAAAGCGATGGCTGGGTGCTTGGTGTCGCTACTGGCAAGTCTGATCGCGGGCTCAATCATGTCCTCGAAATCCATGGCCTGACCAATCGGTTTGTTACCTTGCAGACCGCTGATCGCCATCCGTCCAAGCCGCATCCCGCGATGGTGCAACTGGCGATAACCGAAGCCGGTGCTGCTGTCGAAACCACGGCGATGATCGGCGATACGACCTTCGATATGGAAATGGGGGTTAACGCCGGGGTGCGCGCAATTGGGGTCGATTGGGGCTATCATGACAGCCATGAGTTGCTCTCAGCAGGCGCGCAAATTGTCGCGGTAACAATGAACGAACTATATGAGACCCTGAACCAATGACCAAGCCGCTGGAACCCTCTGACGATCCCATTTATGTTGCTGATCCGGAAAAGGAAAAGCAGGCAAAGCAGTTGCATTTCATGGTCAGTATCATCCGGCTTTTGGGTATCGCGATACTCATGCTGGGCATCGCCATCGCGCTGGGGCGGTTGGCTAGCATTCCTGCAGCCGTTGGCTATGTTCTGGTCGTAATCGGTCTGGCGCAAACCTGGGTCATCCCTCTCGTGATGGTCCGGTCGTTTGTCAAACGACAGGTTCTTGAACAGACCGAAAAAGAAGCTGCTGATGAAAAGATTTTATAAGCAGGCCGCTTGCGTATCGACGGACAACGGTTTCGCGATTGAGCTGGACGGTAGGCCGATCAAAACGCCAGCGCGAAACCCACTGAATTTGCCAACATTACAACTAACTGAGGCAATTGCTGCAGAATGGGCCGCACAGGGGGAGGATATTGATCCCGCTACAATGCCGCTCACCGCTTTGGCTCAAGGCGCGCTCGATCAAGTAGTGAACGAGCGAGAACGGATCATTGGGCGTATCGCGGCATTTTCCGATAGCGATATGCTCTACTACCGCGGCGATGAAAGCCAGCAAGCCTTGGCTGATCATCAGGCGGAACAATGGGACCCGCTGCTGGATTGGGCCCGCACCCGTTATGATGTCAGCTTTACTCTGACCCATGGCATTATGCACCAATCGCAATCGGAGCAAACCATCGTCCGGCTCTCGGAAACCGTCGAAGCACAAGATGATTTTACCATCGCTGCTATGCTTTCGCTGGTTGGGCTTGCGGGATCTTTAGTGGCGATATTGGCGCTTATCGAAGGCGCCTATGACGCCGATAGGCTTTGGCCGCTGATGAATTTGGAAGAGCTTTGGCAGGAAGAGCAATGGGGCCGCGATGATTTGGCGATCGCTACCCGCGAAATCAAGCAGGCGGAATTTAACGCTGCGGTACAATTTCTGACTCTGTCCCGCAGTTAGTTTTTCCCTTTTGACGCATTTTCCGCTACAGACCTTTAACTGTAAACGGAGACTACATGACAACTTCTTCCCCACGCCAATCTTTGGCGCTATGCGACAGCCCGGCAGAGGCCGTCGCTCTTCTCGAAAAACTCTACAAAGAACAAATTGATCTGATCACCGAACGCTTTGCCCGTTATGCAAAGGGCGATTTGGCCGTTGGTGACCGCGAACAGGGCGTCTACCCGATGATTTCGGTGGAAATTCCTGCTGCTCAGGCCACCGAAACCAGCAATCTGGCGTCGGGCCGGATTTCGGACATTAACTGCTACAGCACCACGATCACCCAACCTACGCTCTATCGTAGTTATTTGCTCGATCAACTGGAGCGGATCAACCGCATCTTCACTGCGAAAATCCATGTTGGACTGTCAGACACCCCCATCCCGCTCGCCTTTGCGATCGAAAATGCCGCTGGTGGTCTCGACCGAGAGCGCAAGGACGCGCTGCCCAATCATTTTCACACACCCAATCTGGTCAAGACCAATGACGAGATTGTCGATGGCGGTCAGATTTTTCAGGATGATGTCGATAGTGCACTATCGCTATTCACGGCCGAGCGAGTCGATTATTCGCTGCACCGTATCCGCCACTATTGCGCGACTGATCCGGAATATTTCCAACCCTTCATCCTGTTCACAAATTATCAGCGCTATGTTGACGAATTTATTGAATTTGGTCTGGAAGAAGTCAAATCCGGTAAGGCAGAAATGCTGGTTGAACCGGGCAATCGGGTCACTGGCACGGATGGAAATCCATCGTGCCCGCCCATCGCGAAGCCACCGCAAATGCCAGCCTATCATCTCGTCCGTAAAGATGGCAGCCCCGGTGTTACGCTGGTCAATATGGGTGTTGGCCCGTCCAATGCGAAGACGATTACCGATCACTTGGCCGTCTTGCGCCCACATGTCTGGCTGATGATCGGCCACTGTGGTGCCCTGCGCCGGACGCAGCGGTTGGGGGACTATGTTCTCGCCCACGCCTATTTGCGTGACGACAATGTGCTGGACGATGTTCTGCCGCCGAGCATTCCCTTACCGACCATTGCCGAAGTGCAATTGGCGCTTACCAAAGCGGTACAGGAAGAAACCGGCATTGATCAGTCAGAGCTCAAACAGCATTTGCGCACAGGCACAGTGGTCACCACAGGTGACCGCAACTGGGAACTACGCTTTGAACAAATTGCCAAGCGGCTGAATCAGTCCCGCGCTATTGCGATTGATATGGAGTCCGCGACTGTAGCAGCCAACGGCTATCGTTACCGAGTGCCTTACGGAACATTGCTATGTGCGTCGGACAAGCCGCTACATGGTGAGATTAAATTGCCGGGCATGGCTGATGCCTTTTATCAGGAACGCGTCGGACAGCATCTTGCCATTGGCTTGCGGACGATTGATCTGCTGGCGAAAGAAGCGGACGCGGGGACGTTGCACAGCCGAAAACTGCGCAGCTTTGGTGAGCCTTTGTTCCGATAAACCCTAAATCCTCTCCCTCAAGGGGAGAGGATGGCCATGCCCAGAGATTTGTGCTGTTGACCTAGATCAACCGGATTCTTGCGCTGGATCAATGCGGCCTCTTCTTGCCCTCCCTAACCACCATTGGGGACTAAGTAAGAAGGATTTTTCCAATGCGTAAAACAGCAAAAATTTTGGCTCTCGCGGCAGTGTCCAGTATGGCCATCACGTCGGCACCAGCCTTCGCAGAAAAGGGTGACATACTGGTCCGTGTTCGGGCGATCAACGTGATGCCTACTGAGGAAAGCGGTTCCATTTTGCCCGCTTTTCCCGGTGAGCAGGTCAGCGTCGATAACAGCCCTGCGCCGGAAGTCGATATCACCTATATGGCGACCAACAATATCGGTTTTGAGCTGATTGCCGCGACCACCAAACATAGCGCCAGCGGTGTATCGGGCACGACCGGAACTATCGGCCGGCTGGCATCGACTTGGGTACTACCGCCAACCCTGACGGCGCAATATCATTTTGCACCCGATGCGGCGATCCGTCCTTATGTCGGGGCAGGGATTAACTACACGATTTTCTATAACGAAAATGCGACCGATGCATTGGAAGCCGCTGTAGGTGATACGGATGTGAGTATGAAAAGCAGCTTTGGTTATGCGCTGCAGGCGGGTGTGGATATTCCGATCAATGACAGGATTGTCCTAAACTTTGATGTGAAATATCTCGATGTTGATACCACGGCCACCTTACGCACGACGGCTGCTGGGACGCAGCGTGTTCGGATCAATCTGGACCCAGTCGTGGTCGGCGTAGGTTTGGGAATTAAACTGTAGGCATGAACTAGCGTTACAGTTTCGGGAGAGGATCATGGGAAGATGCAAAGCGGCTGGGGAGGGACAACCTGGCGGTTTGGTGTCTTCCCGTGATTATTTTATCAGCATCCGATCCAAAACTGGGATATCCTCGAGTAACTGGCACCCACACTGCCAAATCTAGCCACTGATACCCAATGCCATACCGGCCTCGCGAATCCGCTTTGCTTCGGCGCCATCATTTTTAAATGCTGCCAGTCCGTCGGCCAGTGCCTTTTTAGCCTGTACCGTTTGGCCTAACTGGGACCGACTGCGCATTAGCATGATCCAGCCGTTGGCGTCATTGGGGTCGGACTGCAGCCTTTTATCGAGGCCTTCGACCATATTTGCGATCATCGCTTCCTGCTGGCCAGCGGGCAGGGCGGCGGCTTCTTGCATTTGTTGACGGCTGGGTCCGGGAATCGCCGCGGTCGCAACGTCAGGTCCGTTGGTTGAGATGCCGCCTGTCGGAGCTGCAGGAGTGATCTTCGCAAGCCTTGCAGCGACGTCGATATTTTCTTTTTCCGCGACCTGTCCGATGACCCGGCGAATATCTCCGGCATAAGGGGCGTCGGCGGGTGTGTCTTTGAGCAAGGCGAACCAGTCATCAATCGCGCCCTTGTGATCACCGGAAATATCTTTCCGCACCGCGAGAAAATAGCGCGCGCGAGGGTCACTTTTGTCCAGCGCGAGTGCCTTTTTGAAAGCATCGGCGGCGTCGGCGGGGACTTGCTGCCCATCGCTCGACATCACCAGAGCTTCGCCGAGCATCGACCAATATTCCGGATTTTTCGGGTCAAGCGTTGTGGCGCGTTTCATTGCAGTGGCAGATTCGGCGAATTTCTGGGTTTCAAAATAACTCCAGCCCAACATCCGCCAACTCTCGGCGTCTTTGGGATCATCTTGCAGTTTTTTCTCTAACCCGGCGATTACTTCATCAACGCTGGGCGCCTCTTCGGCCCCGCTGCCCGCTGCTGCTGCGCCCGTTTCGCTATCCGTGTTCTCGGTGTCCATCGTCCGATATACCTGCACCCCGACCGCGCCGACAGCTAAAATAGCGGCAAAGATCAGCGCGATACGGCTGATGTTACTGCCGGTCTTTTTCTTCGGTTGTGCTGCTTGTTCTGGTTCGGTCATGGATAAAACTCGTTTCTCGACTGGTGCGACCCGGTTGATTGATTGCATTGTCGCGAAGCGCAATGGTTTGACAAGTATTTTGTTGCTTAAGGTCGATAAAGATCAAACCGGATGAAACTGTGATATTTTCCACTGGTATATCAAAAGCTTTTTGATAAGATGCTGGTAAGTTAAGTCTTTTGGGGTCGCGCTTAAGCCGAAGAAATTGCCGTATTGGTTCGCATAACGCATGAGGGAGCGTTGAGCCGGGACGGTAAGAGGGGGAAGATAGCGCGTGGCGGACAAGTTTCGAGTAGTGATCGTGGGATCTGGACCTGCTGGCATGAGTGCCGCTGGGCGTGCCGCGCAGTTAAAGCTCAAGCATGTGTTGCTGGAGAAGACAGATCATCTGTCCGACACCATCTATAAATATCAAAAAGGCAAGCATGTCATGGCGACGCCGAGCCAGCTTGTGCTCCGCTCCGACATGGATTTTGATGCGGGCAAGCGTGAAGCGATCCTGGGAACTTGGGACGAGCAGACCGACGCGCGCGGCGTCAATGTTCAGTATAATGCCGAGCCGGTAAAGATCGAAGGGGAAGAAGGAAACTTCACTATCACCTTGAAAAACGGTGATACAGTTCTTGCCGAAACGATTGTGATGGCGATCGGTACACAAGGCAATCCTAATCTGATGCGGTGCCCGGGTGGCGACAACAAGCTGGTCCAATATCAGCTGGATGACCCCGGCGAATATTATGATGAACATATCACCGTTATTGGTTCCGGAGATGCCGGAATCGAGAACGCTTTGGGTCTGGCGGCGGATGCAGCGCAAAATAATATCGTCACCATCCTCAACCGGTCGGCAGAATTTGCCCGCGCGAAGAAAGCCAATGTGAAACTGCTGATGGAAGCGGGTGAGCAGGGCAAGGTGATGATCCGCAACGAGACAACGCCAGCCGAAGTAAAAGACGGCGAACTGATTCTCGAAACCCGTGACGGTCAGGAAACCATTCCCTGCAACCGCATCATTGCGCGCATGGGTTCTGCGCCACCGCGCAAATTTGTGGAAGAATGCGGAATAGAATTTACCAGCGAGGATCGCGAGGCCTATCCCAAGCTGACGCCGGCTTTTGAAAGCACCAAAAATGGTATTTACGTTATCGGTGCGCTGGCGGGTTATCCGCTGATCAAGCACTGTATGAATCAGGGCTATGACGTCATTGAATTTATCAACGGCAATAAAGAGCTGAAGCCCGCGGATGAACCGATCCTCGAGAAGAAATTTGCTGATTTGCCTGGCGGTAAATCTGTCGACGAGTGGCTCGAATTTTTCCGCGAAAAAGTCACAATCCTAAACGACCTGTCGCCGCTACAGATGCGTGAATTTATGCTCGACAGCGAGCCGATTGCCTATCGCAATGGTGAGACGATTTTCGAACGCAATGATCCGGGATCATCGCTGTTCACCATTGCCAAGGGCTCTGTGTTGGTTGAGGTCAATCCTACCGACAGTTCTATAGTCATCCCTATTGAAGAGGGTTCTATCTTTGGCGAGGTCGGTCTGATTTCCGGTCGTCGTCGCGGCGCGACCATCAGGGCGGCTGAAGATATGATTGCGATTGAAGTATCGCGTACGGCTGCATTGAAGTTACAGGCCTCTGTGCCAGCGGCCAAGCGCGCGATCACCCGCATATCGACCGAGCGGCAATTGCTGCAAATGTTCGGTTCTGGATTGACGAAAGAAGATATCGCCGAGGCAGTTGAGACCAGCGAAATTGTCAACGTCCGCGCGGGCGAGACGATTATCAACGAAGGTGATGATGGCAATGACATTTATGTGATCCGCGTGGGATCGATGGTTGTTGAAAAGGAAATTGGAGGAAAGCCGGTATTCCTATCCTATCTGCCGGCTGGCTCCTATGTGGGTGAAATGACATTGATTGCGGGCGGCATGCGCACGGCAACGGTGAAGGCTGCAATCAAGTCCGAAGTGATCAAGATTCAAGGGGACGCGTTTAAGAAGGTACTCGACGCGCATCCTGATCTGCTCCGCCGAGCCAAAAAAGATATGGCTGCGCGTCAGGATATCAACGCATTTGTCGAAGCCAAGAAAGACAGTTTTTCTGGAGTGGTCGACTATTATTCCGGCGTCGCCAATTTTCTTGTCGACAATGGCATCGGTGAAGCAACCGATGTTTTGCTAATTGATGAAAATCTCTGCGTCGGCTGTGATAATTGTGAAAAGGCCTGCGCTGACAGCCATGAAGGCTTGTCGCGTCTCGATCGTGAAGCGGGACGGACCTATGCGCATCTTCATGTCCCGACAAGCTGTCGTCATTGCGAGCATCCGCACTGCATGTCCGACTGCCCGCCCGACGCGATTCATCGCGGTCCTGATGGCGAAGTGTTTATCGACGACACCTGCATTGGCTGCGGCAATTGCCAGCGTTATTGTCCCTATGGCGTGATCCGCATGGACAAGGTGCCGCCGAAAAAACCGGGTATTCTCAACTGGCTGCTCTTCGGCTTTGGCCCCGGTCCCGGCGAACCGGACAAGAAATGGGTGTCTGACAATAGCGATCCAGAGGTCGAGAAGCCGAAAAAGGCGATTAAATGCGATATGTGTGCCGGCATAAACGGCGGTCCTGCTTGTGTCCGCGCCTGTCCCACCGGAGCCGCCATTCGCGTGGCTCCAGAGGAGTTTCTCACGGTCGCCAAGCTTGAGCAGGAGGAGGCATAATGGCTTCTGTTCCTGTCCCCGGCGGTGCCGCGAAAAAGAAAGTCGCCATGCATGACGGCTTCCTGAAACATGCTGGCTATCGCTGGCTGAAAATCGCTTCGTTCATCATGCTGGTTTGCATTGTCAGCTATCTCTTCATCGATGTCTCCCCGCGTCATAATGGGGGTAGTTGGTATGGCTATACGCTTGGCACCATCGGAGCCGGACTGATCTTGTGGCTGACCATGTTGGGTGTCCGCAAGCGCGCGATGACGTCAGGGAAATGGTCGCTCAAGGCATGGACTTCTGCCCATATCTATCTCGGTCTCAGTTTGATCGTGATCGGCACCTTGCACACAGGTTTTCAATTCGGCTGGAACATTCACACGGCGGCCTATGCGTTCATGATGTTCGTGATCATTTCGGGTATATTCGGGATCTATTTCTACGCGACTATCCCGCAAGCCTTGTCCAACAACCGCGACGAAATGACCGAGACGCAGATGCTGGAAAGCCTGCGCTCGCTCGACCGGCAATTGCATGAAGCGGCACAGCCTTTGTCGGCGGAACATGCGGCACTGGTCTTGCAATCTCTGGAACAAGATCCTTTCGGCGGTGGGTTCCTCAAAAGGGTTTCCGGAAAATATCCCAATTGCGCTACCCGCGCTGCTCAGGCTGATTTGCGGCGAGAACGCGCTTATCAGCCTCGCATGGGCGGTGACGACCCGCTCGATAAGGTGGACGCATTGCTTGAGAAAAAGGAGGCGACACTCGGCCGGGTGCGTCGCCATCTCAAACTGAAAGCCCTTTTGCAGGTCTGGTTGTTCATTCATGTGCCTATGACTTTTGCCCTGATCGCGTCGCTATCGGCGCATATCATCAGCGTTTTCTTTTACTGGTAGGCGGGAGATAGAAGCATGACATTTATCGTTCGCCAAATTGCTGTCACTGCCGATGGCCGTGAGATTATCCGCGCTAATCCGTTTGCGGAGCCGCAAATCGGGGTTGGCCGTAACTCTAAAAACGCTATTCATTTGCCCGACCTTGCGGTTAATCCTGACCATGCCGTCATCCGAAAACTGGATAATGGTCAGATTGAGGTCGAGAGCATTTCTGGTCAGAAATTCTCGGTAGACGGTCGAGAAAAATTGTCCGCGACGATTGATCCCGCCCAAGGCGCGGAAATCGGGTTTGGTGGGCATGTCATAACGGTAAGCGAAGACGCTGAAGGCGTTGTACTCACCGTCAAGCGGGTCGAGGCTCTGTCCGATTCTGCCGAAGATCGTGAAGAAGGCGCATTATACACGTTGAAGGGCTTATTACCCGGCAAGCGGATGAGCGCTTGGAGCTTTATCGGCCTTGTGCTTGCCGCTTTCCTCGTTTGGCCGATTTATACCTGGGCGACGTATAAAGGGATCGAAGAACGACCTGACGGGTTTCACGCCGATACCATGTGGTCATCTGGCAAGCTGAGCGAGGCGCATTACAGCCTCGAAGGCGACTGTCAGGCCTGCCATGTCGATGCCTTTGTAACGGTTACCGACAAGACCTGCCTGACCTGCCACGAAGATGACGCGCATGACCATGCCAAGAAGGATCGCTTGCTAACCGCTGTTGGTGAACCAGAAGGATTTGAAAAAGTCGGCGCGGCTTTTGCCTCCGCTTTCAACAAACCGCCGGGCAGGTGTGTCGAATGTCACACCGAGCATGAGGGCGAGGGTGCTATGCAGCCGACAGCGCAAAAATTCTGCGCGGATTGCCATGAGGGAATGGACGGGCGCTTGACGGATACAAAGCTTGAAAATGCGGCTGACTTTGGGATTTCACACCCGCAGTTTCGTCCTGCGCTGTTGGTTGAGCCAGGTGGCAAGAATCCGCTGCGCAAGAGGGTCTCGCTCGATGAAAAGCCCAGCGAATATAATGGCCTGAAGTTTCCACATGATGTTCATATGTCGAAAACTGGCGGCGTGGCTCAAATGGGTCGGCGGCTGTCGGCTAAATATGATTTTGGCGATTCGCTCGCTTGCGCGGATTGTCATACGCCAGATTCCAACGGTGTGCGGTTTGAACCGGTCGATATGAAAGAAGATTGCAGCATGTGCCACAGCCTTGCTTTTGAAGAAATTGGCAGCACGGTGCGGACATTGCGTCACGGCGAACCCGATATGGTGCGCGCTGATCTGCGTGCCTATTATCGTTCCACCGGCCCATCACGACCGATTAATCTGGGCGGCATGAAGCGGCGGCGGCCCGGTGTCCAAAATGATAATCGTGTTGCCAGCGACTATGCCCGTGCGGTTCAGTTCCGGCCAAGCCGAGCGAATCTTGCCATCCAACAAGTATTCTCGCGCGGCGGTGCTTGTTTCGATTGCCATGGCGTTACCCCGCCGACGGCGCGCGGACGGGTTGACTATGGCATCAAGCCAGTGACACAAACCGACCGCTATATGCACAAAGGCTGGTTCAGCCACGAAGCGCACACGCAAGAGGATTGTACCAGCTGCCACGCCGCGACCAAGTCCAACGATGCGCGGGATTTGTTGCTCCCGGGAATCAAAACCTGCCGCGAATGCCATGGCGGTGAATTCCAAGAAACGTCGGATGTGCCCTCGACATGCGCCATGTGTCATGACTATCATGCTGACGACGGTGCGCCTTGGTTGATCAAGGAGCAGCAAAAGGACAAACGGAAAAAGCCAGATAAAATGGCAAATGACAATGAAGCGCTTAAGCCTTCCGATAAGTTGACGGTTAAGATACGAAAGCAGAAAATTGCCAGTCGTTAGAGGCGACATTTGGATGACAGTCGCCAAATGCGACGCAAAAGAGAGGAAGCGCCCATGATTCTGGCGCAGGTAACGGATATTCATCTGGGTTTTGATCCGGATAATCCGACAGAATTTAACCGCAAGCGCCTCGACCAGGCGCTCAAGACGTTGTGTGACATGACCCCGCGTCCCGATGTGCTGCTTGCCACCGGTGATCTGGTGGATCGCGGGGATCAATATAGTTATCGGCAGCTCGAAGAGGCTTTTTCAGACCTGCCGTTCCCAGTCTATATGTGTCTTGGCAATCATGATTTGCGCGGACCGTTTCAAAAACAATTTCCTGATGTTCCCTCGGCAGATGGCTTTGTCCAATATGAAATTGATGACGGGCCATTGCGGTTGTTATTTCTCGATACGCTCGAAGAAGGCCGCCATGGCGGTTCGTTTTGTGATGTCCGCGCAAATTGGTTGGCGGAACGGCTGGCGGAGAAGCCGGAGAAGCCGACACTCCTGATATTACATCACCCGCCGGTTGAATCTGGCATTGCATGGATGAACACCGACCCGCGCGAGCCATGGGTATCTACGCTGGCCGATACGATGGCCGGTCATGATCAGATAAAAGGTATGATCACCGGCCATTTGCACCGCAATATCTCGACATCTTTTGAAGGCACGAACCTATCCATCTGCGCCTCAACCGCCCCGCAAGTGGCGTTTGATCTAGAGCCAATTGATCCAGAAAACCCCGATGGGCGCAACATGATTGTTGCTGATCCGCCGGCTGTTGCTTTGCATTTGTGGAACGGTAAGCAGCTTGTAACCCATTTTGAAACTGCCGAGGAACATGTGATGCTCGCGCGCTATGATGAAAACTTACAGCCACTGGTACGCGCGCTTTTGGCAGAACGGCCAGACTAATCACAAGTTTTTGGTGCGTTTCACTAAAGTTCCTCTTTTGCCCTGCCAAATTGTCCCCGCTTGTCGGCTTTGACAACGCCGACTATGAGAAGTGTCATGAATATTGTAAATGACACGCTCGACCTTATCGGCAACACCCCACTCGTCCGTCTCGCTGGCCCTAGTGCAGAGGCGGGATGTGATATTTATGGCAAATGCGAATTTGCTAATCCCGGCGCTTCGGTAAAAGACCGCGCCGCTTTGTTCATTGTGCAAGATGCCGAAGAGCGCGGGTTGTTGAAGCCCGGCGGTATGATTGTTGAAGGAACGGCTGGCAATACCGGGATCGGAATTGCGCTGGTTGCCAATGCCAAGGGCTATAAGACAACCATCGTTATGCCGGAAACCCAGAGCCGGGAAAAAATGGATACGCTGCGCGCGCTTGGCGCGAAGCTGGTTCTGGTTCCGGCGGCTCCTTATGCCAATCCAGCCCATTTTGTGCACACCAGCCGCCGCATGGCGGAAGAAACAGAGGGCGCGGTCTGGGCCAATCAGTTTGATAATGTCGCCAATCGCCGTGCACATATCGAAACAACGGCCGAAGAAATCTGGACGCAGCTCGACGGACAAGTCGACGGCTTTGTTTGCGCAGCCGGTACTGGCGGCACAATCGCCGGTGTCGGCATGGGATTAAAAGCCAAGAATGAAAAGGTGAAGATCGGTTTGGCCGATCCGCACGGTGCGGCTTTGTACAACTACTATGCGCATGGCGAACTGAAATCCGAAGGCAGCAGCGTTGCTGAAGGGATCGGCCAGGGCCGGATCACTGGCAATCTGGAAGAAGCCCCGATTGATACCCAATATCGTATCAGCGACGAAGAAGGTCTGCGATGGGTAGAGCGGTTGCTGCAGGAGGAAGGGCTTTGTCTCGGCCTCTCATCCGGGATTAATGTAGCTGGTGCTATTGCCTTGGGCAAAGAGCTAGGCCCCGGAAGCAAGGTCGCGACGATCCTGTGTGACACGGGCTTCCGTTATTTGTCTTCGCTCTACAACGCGGCGTGGCTGAAAGAGAAAGGACTGCCAGTTTTCCCCTGGCTTGCAGATCATGATTGAAGGACCAAAGGATACGGGTAATCGTCAGGACACGATACAGCGGATACAGGTCGGCGTTGTTGGACTGGTGGCTGTGTTATTGCTGGTTAGCGTCGCCAACTTTGTGCTGCAGCGCGCCAGCGATGAGCAATCTGCGTTAGAAGAAATTCAGGCCGAGGCGGCTGGCAGCGCCAGGGAGCTGGTCAAGGACAGCGCGCCTGCTCCTGCTCCTGCGCCTGCAGAGCCTTTGGCTGAACTTGGCATTACGCCAGCGCCGGTGGCGGAGGACGAGGTAGTGCAGCCGGTGCCAGTTGTACCGGGCAAACGGTCGCAAGTAGTCCCCGATCTTGAACCTGATCCGAAGCTGGAAGCGCCGATGGACCAGGAGCGATAATCGTTGCTGCGCTTTGCCGCTCTGACTTTGGTTCTTATGGTTATGATGGGGCTGCTTTTGCAGTGCAGTCCGGCATCGACGAGCGAACCGGCTGAGAAGACCCCACCTGTTAAAATCCAGTTGATGACCAGCCTGCCGATTATCTGGGGCGAGCGGGGGGCGATGGAGGATATTCTGTCGGGAAAAGCCAAGCCCGCCGCGATCTATGCTTATTGGCAGCAGCAATATGATATTTCGGCGGTCGACAGTTTCGAAGGGCTAGCCAATTCCGATACGGATATGGTTCTGCTGGCCCAGCCGCCTGCGATGGACCCAGCCGATATAGCAGCCGTCGATACATGGGTGCGGGCAGGCGGCAAGGCGATTATTCTGACCGACCCGATGCTGGCCTGGCCGACCTCTCTTCCGCTTGGTGATAAGCGCAGGCCGCTGGCGTCTGGGCTATTATCACCCTTGCTCAACTATTGGGGTTTGGAATTGCAATTACCCTCCAAAGCAGAAACCGGCGGCGTCGAACTGGCGTTTCCCGGTGCAACGATTATGACGGTTGGGATCGGGGTGTTCCAATCTATCGTACCGGAAGAAAACAGCCACGCGGATTGCGCGTTCAGTGTAGCGAACGTCATCGCCCGTTGCAAAGTGGGTGATGGCCATGCCATTCTTCTGGCCGACGCTGATTTTTTAAACGACGCTTTATGGACCGATCAAGCCGGAACCGATCACGGGGATGCGCGGGGATTGATAGACAATTTTATCGCTGATATGCGGAAATGAAGCTTGTATCGGTGTTTCTACCGCTCGAAAATCTATTTATTTGCTATGTTTCCAACAACTAATCCTAATTTAGGTGACACCGGTCGAATAGCGTGGAAAATAAAAGGTAATTAAATCAGTGAGATAAGTAATTTCATCCGTAAAATCCCGCAAAATCCCGTAAAATCCCCTTCCATCCCTAGCTCTCCCCTGTTAACCCTATTGCGTTATCGGGGTAAATTTCCTGTCCGGGATTCTGGTGTTTCGGGAGCGGCGCATTGCGCGCTTCTCCAAGCAGGGAAGATATGCCTCCGATAAAGTTGAGGGATCGAGGCTGTGTCAGGCAATTACGCATATTCAGGATCGGGAATTTCCGCGATAGACGACAAAGGTCGTCTGTCCGTGCCTGCATTCTTGCGTAAAGACTTGATCGCCAGCAGCGAAGGCCGCGTCCTTTGTCTCGGCAAACATGAAAAATGGGATTGCCTTGTCGGTTTTGGCCTTAGCCGTAAAATCGACATGCTCGCGGAAATCGATAAAGAAGAAGAAATCGCGATTGCTCGGTCGGAACCCTATGACCGTGATGCCGCCGGTGCTCGCAAATTCTCGTCCTTGCAAGACCTTAGCTTTGACGCCAGCGGCCGCTTTGTCCTGCCGCCGATGCTGCAAGCGATTAGCGGTTTGAAAGACAATGTCATCTTCCACGGTATCGGCAAGACATTCTGTCTATGGGCGCCGCAAGCATTGCTCGACACAACCGATGATGTGCCTGTCGACAAGCGTCTGGTGGAATTCCATCTCAGCGAATTGGGGAAGAAAAAATGACCCCCGATGAAGCAACTGCAGCCCCGTCTCGTCCCCATATCCCCGTCTTGCTCGATGAAGTCATTGACGCGCTTGCCATTACCCCGGGCGAAACGCATGTCGATGGCACATTTGGTGCGGGTGGTTACAGCATGGCCATGATTGCTGCCGGTGCAAAGGTCCATGGCTTTGACCAAGATCCGGATGCTATTGCCAGCGGCGAGGCATTGGTCGAGGCCGCGGATGGCAAGCTTGTCCTGCACCATGCCTTTTATTCGCAAATGGCGGATGTGCTTAGCGATGAAGCTATTGATGGCGTCGCGCTGGATATTGGCGTTTCATCAATGCATCTCGACCAAGCAGAGCGCGGTTTTTCGTTTCAGAAAGACGGTCCGCTCGATATGCGGATGTCTCAGGATGGCCCCAGTGCAGCCGACTTCCTCAATGAGGCGGAAGAAGAAGATATTGCCAACGTCATCTATCGCTATGGTGAAGAACGGCGTTCGCGTAAAATTGCCAAAGCTATTGTTAATGCGCGCCCGCTAACCCGTACATCTGAACTCGCCAATGTTGTTCGTAAAACATTGGGTCAGAAACCTGGCGATAAAAAAGATCCCGCGACGCGCACGTTTCAAGCGATCCGTATCCATATCAACCGCGAGCTCGGTGAATTGGAAGATGGTCTGATCGCGGCAGAGCGCATGCTGAAACCCGGCGGTCGTCTGGCCATCGTAACCTTTCACAGCCTTGAAGATCGTATTGTCAAAAATTTTCTGCGTGATCGCAGCGGCCAAAGGTCCGCTGGTTCACGCCATCTACCTCAAGTTTCCGAGAAACGGCCGGCGCCCACCTTTCATAAACCAGCCAAAATGGTGCGCCCGGCCGGGGCGGAGCAGGTCTCTAATCCCCGAGCCCGCTCCGCCACCCTAAGATCAGCGGTGCGTTCTGACGCGCCCAGTCAAGCAGCGATAGGAGGCGTTCAATGAAACTGGCAGTGAAGCGCCTTGAGGGCATTGGATGGCTCGCATTGGTTTTTCTGGTGGCGATCCTTCTTTATCCCTTGTCCCTGAGCGTCGCGACCTTGCGCAGCGATTTGACACGCACCGATAGTAAAATCGTGTCCGTCAAAAAAGAAATCCGCTATCTGGAAACAGAATTTAGCGCGCGCGCCAATTTGCGTCAGTTGGAACATTGGAACAAGCTCGAATATGGCTATGTTTCGCCCAATGCCGCGCAATATCTTGATGGGGAGCGGGCGCTTGCCAATCTTGGCGGCAAAGATTTGCGCAAGCCGGTCAAGGTGGCGGTGATTAGCACCATGGATAAAGTTCCACCCGCCGGTATCATCGGGTCGGTTTTTCCGACGGCCTCCGCAAAGGTGCGGAACACCGATGATAGTGACACAGCATCGGTCAATATCACAGATGAAAATACCGAAGACAGAGACGAGCCTACCGCGGCGCAATTGCGCGAAACCAAAACGGCGCGCGTTGCTGATATGGAAGAGAAGTTGCTCGATGACGGGTTGATCAAACAGCTCGCGGCCAGGGCTGATAGCGAGCAGGCGGGGAGCCGGGCCCAATGACGACCCTTCTGGCAAACAGCAGAAAGATGCAGTTTTCCGGCAAGCACAAGGAAATAGCAGCGAGCGCACACTTTCGATTGATGGTTTTGTTGTTGGTATTTTTGGCAATCTTCACCGTTGTCGTCGGACGCCTGATCAGTTTTAGCATATTGGAAGACGCGAAACCGATGCGTGTTTCCAGCTCGGTATTTGTGCCAGCACGCGGCGATATTGTGGATCGCAATGGAGTTCCCCTTGCACGGACGATGAAGGGCTATGCCATTCGGGTGGTACCGGAACGGGTTTTGGGTGACAAAGACCTGCTGGCGCGCCAACTGGCTGATTTATTCCCCGATACGACCGCTGCAGAATTTCTGGCCAAGCTCAACGGGCCTCGTCCGACCTATTTGCGTCGCCGCGCATTGCCCAATGAAGTCAAGCAGGTCCATGCGCTGGGCGAGATTGGGATCGAATTCCCACGGGAAAATGAACGGCTTTATCCCCAACGCGATCTGGCCGCTCATGTCTTGGGCTATGTCGATGCGGATAGCGAAGGCGTGATGGGCATGGAGCGGGCGCTCAACGATCGCCTGAAAGATGAAAGTCTTCGCGGGGCGCCGGCAACATTGTCGATTGATAGCCGCGTACAAGCCGCGCTCGAAAGTGAATTGATGGTTGCGATGACTGCAAATGAAGCGCGGGGTGCTGCCGGTATTATTTTGGACGTCCATACAGGCGAAGTGATGGCGCTTGCGTCGTTACCGGTGTTTGATCCGAATAAGATTCGCAAAGCGACAATGAAATATCAGACCAATGAAGTGACCCAAAGTGTGTTTGAGCTGGGGTCTACTTTCAAGCCGCTCACCGTGGCAGCGGCGCTCGATGCCGGGACGGTAACTGATCTCGCGGTACGATATAACGCGACGGAGCCGATCAAGGTTGGCGGTTTCACGATCAAAGATGATCATGGTCAGAACCGCTACCTCAACGTCCCGGAAACACTGGTCCACAGTTCCAATATCGTTACGGCCCGACTTGCCGATAATCTCGGTATAGAGGGCATGGAGCATATGATCCGGCGGCTTGGCTTTGACGAGCGTCCGCATATTGAGCTGGCTGAACGTGGCAGGCCGCTGTGGCCGCGAAGCTGGGGTCGTGTTACGAACATGACGGTCGCTTATGGTCACGGTATCGCGGTTACGCCGCTTCATTTGGCGAGCGCTTATGCCGCTTTGGTCAATGGTGGCATCTGGCGTCCGGCCACTTTGCTTAAGGTTGAGCCTGGTGAGGAGGCAGAAGGGCGCCGTGTGTTTAAGGCGGCAACTAGTGCGCGGATGCGCCAATTGCTGCGAATGATTGTGTCTAACGGCACGGGACGGAAGGCTGACGCGCCGGGTTACCGGATTGGCGGCAAGACGGGTTCTGCCGAAAAGCCATCCAAGGGTGGTTATAACAAGACGTCATTGGTTTCGACATTTGCAGCAGCCTTCCCGATGGATAACCCGCGCTATGTTGTGATTGCGATGCTTGATGAACCCAAAGGCAATGCCGAAACGGGTTTTCAGCGGACTGCTGGTTGGACGGCCGCTCCGGTCGTGCGTAAGGTTGTACCGCGGGTCGGACCGATGCTGGGCGTTGTGCCTGATGAGCACCGCGATGTTGATGTGTCGGAGCTAACCCCGCTGCTCTGGTCGCCGAAGGAGTAGGCGATGAAATTATGCGCTCTTATTGCCGGACTGAATGATGCGGCGTTGGAAAGTGATTCCGGTGAAGCCCATGCCACCGGCTTTGCCATTGATCATCGCAAGATCGCGCCGGGCAATATTTTTGGTGCCTTCCAAGGCACGCAAGTCAACGGTGAGGATTTTATCGAAGCGGCTATCGCTGCTGGCGCGATTGCGGTTGTTGCTCGCCCTGAAGCAGAAGTCGAAGGTGCTGTCCATATTTCAGATGAAGAGCCACGGCGCGTTTTTGCGTTAATGGCGGCGCGTTACTTCACGCCGACGCCCCAATATGTTGCAGCGGTGACTGGCACTAACGGCAAAACTTCGACCGCAGAAATGACGCGTCAATTGTGGCGCATGGCGGGATTGAACAGTGCCTCTATCGGTACATTGGGCGTCACTACCGCGAGCGAGCAGGTTAAGACAGGTTTGACCACGCCAGACATTGTTACCTTTTTGTCCAACATGTCCGGTCTTGCCCGGGAAGGGGTTAGCCACGCCATTTTCGAAGCGTCGAGCCATGGTCTTTCGCAATATCGGACAGAAGGTCTGCCGGTGCACGTCGGTGTGTTCACCAATCTCAGCCGCGACCATCTCGACTACCACGGTGATATGGACAGCTATTTCGAAGCCAAAATGCGGTTGTTTGACGAAGTGGTCGAGGATGCTGGTACTGCGGTTGTCTGGGCTGATGATGAATGGTCCAGCGCCGTCATCAAGCGTGCCATGGATCGCGGGTTAAATCTTTTTACCGTTGGTGAGCAGGGTTCATCGCTGCGCCTGCTATCCCGCACGCCCACACAATTGGGCCAGGTGCTCATGGTCAAAGCGCAGGGGAACACGCATAGGATATCATTGCCACTAATCGGCGCTTATCAGGCTGCAAATGTGCTTTGCGCAGCGGGCGCTGTACTGGCCACTGGCGGAGAGTTGGACGACGTGTTTGACCATCTGCAACGTTTGCAACCGGTTCGCGGGCGTCTTGAACGTGCTGTTATCACCAAAGTCGGTGCGCCTGTCTATGTTGATTATGCGCATACCCCCGACGGCCTGCGCGCTGCGATTGATGCGTTGCGCCCGCATGTCAAAGGCAAGCTGATTACGATTTTTGGCGCAGGCGGCGACCGGGACAAAGGCAAGCGCCCCGAAATGGGCAAGGTCGCGGTGGAGCTTTCCGATATTGCCATCGTCACTGATGACAATCCCCGTAGCGAGAATCCATCTGCCATTCGTGCTGACATTATGGCGGGAGCCCCGGGCGCGGAAGAGGTTGGTGATCGCCGTGCTGCCATTTTCCATGCTATCAATCTTGCAGGCGCGGACGATATCATCCTTCTTGCTGGCAAGGGGCATGAACAGGGTCAGATTATTGGCGACCGCGTCATCCCCTTTGATGACGTGGAAGTTGCCCGGGAATGCACCCGAGAAGCGAGCGGCGCGTCAGAACAAGAGGCCGCGATATGACGGATCTCTGGACATCTTCTGCCATCGCCCAAGCGGTTCAAGGCAAGGCCAGCGCAGACTTTGACGCCAATGGCGTTGCCTTTGACTCTCGTGAAATCGGCCCTGGCGACCTGTTCTTTGCTTTAAAAGGTGAGCAGAGCGACGGGCATCTATATGTCGACAATATTTACGCCGCCGGTGGTTCTGGTGCTGTCGTTAGCCAAGCAGTTGATGGCCCGCATGTGCTTGTGTCGGACACAACCGAAGCTCTGAACCAATTGGCCATCGCCTCGCGCGCGCGCAGCGATGCGAAGGTTATCGGTGTGACGGGTTCGGTCGGAAAAACCGGAACCAAAGAAGCTCTTTTTGCAGCGTTGAACCGATCATCCATGGGCAAGGCCCATCGGTCGGTGAAAAGCTACAACAACCATGTTGGCGTTCCGCTGAGCCTGTCGCGTATGCCGGCGGAATGCCAATATGGAATTTTTGAAATGGGCATGAACCATAGCGGAGAGTTGGCGCAGCTCACCCGTTTGGTTCGCCCAGACGTTGCGATCATCACCGCCATCGCTCCGGCTCATATTGGCCATTTTTCAGGCGTCGAAGCGATTGCCGACGCCAAGGCTGAGATTTTTCAGGGTCTGACCCACGAAGGCACTGCGATCATTCCTTATGACAGTCCTCATTACGAGCGGCTGCGCAAAGCGGCTTTACGGAGCACTAAAAAAGTCGTCACCTTTGGTTTTGACGAGCAGGCGGATGTCCGGGCCATAGATGTTGTTCCGGCGCAAGGCGGCGGATCACTGGTAACAGCCCGATTTCGTGATGATGGCGAAGGCGATCGCAGCTTGTGTTTCACTGTCGCGGAGCCGGGGAAGCATTGGGTATCCAATGCTCTGGCGATATTAGCCGCTGTGCGCGCCGTTGGCGGTGATCTCGCCGCAGCGGGTCTGGCATTGGCGGAACTTAAAGGTCTAGATGGCCGCGGCAGAAGACACCAAATCGAACTCAAAGGCGGCGGCCAAGCACTATTGATCGATGAAAGCTACAACGCCAATCCTGTGTCGATGAAAGCGACTTTGAGTCAACTGGAAAGCCAAGCTTGTAGCGGCAAGAAAATCGTTTTGCTCGGTGCGATGGGGGAATTGGGGGACAAGGCTCAAGCCTATCACGAAGCGCTGGCAGACGACATAATCACGTCCGGCGCGCAGGCCATCATATTGGTTGGCGATGAAATGGCTTATACATCCGCTAAGCTGGCCGAAATAGTTTCGGAAAAACTTGATCACGCCCCTGAAATATCTCATGTCGCTGGCTCTTCGGATGCATTGGCTGCTGTCGCTGGGGGAATTGGCGATGCAGACATTCTTCTTATCAAGGGGTCAAATTATCTGGGGCTCGCCAAAGTCGTAACGGCTTTGGTGCGCGGGGAGTATTAATGTTTTATCTATTAGCACAATGGCTTGAGTTCGAAGGCATTTTCAATGTCTTTCGCTATTTGAGTTTTCGCTCGGGTGCGGCCATTGCCACCGCTTTATTTATCGGCATGCTTATCGGACCACGGTTCATCAACATGCTGCGAATGAAGCAGGGGAAGGGGCAGCCGATCCGTGAGGACGGGCCGATAACCCATCTTAAAAAGGCCGGTACGCCGACCATGGGCGGGCTGATGATTTTGATCTCACTGGTCATCTCGGTGTTGCTGTGGATGGACCTATCCAATATTTTCGTCTGGGCTTGTATTTTTGTGACGCTGGGTTTTGGCGCGATTGGCTTCATGGATGACTATGATAAAGTCAGCAAAGCCAGTCATAAAGGCGTTCCCGGCCGTGTCCGATTGTTGATGGAATTTGTGGTTGCCGGTTTTGCGACATGGATCATTGTCCAGCAGGTTGGAACGACTCTCTATGTGCCGTTTTTTAACGACGTGCAGATTGACCTAGGCTGGTTCTATTTCCCTTTCGCTATGTTTGTCATCGTTGGTTCGGGTAATGCGGTAAACCTGACAGATGGCCTTGACGGTCTCGCAACCATGCCGGTTGTCATTGCCAGTGCGACTTTTCTGATCCTCGTTTACCTTTCAGGTAACGCAGTGTTCTCCGAATATTTGGGTATTCCCTTTGTCGCGGGCGCGGGCGAGCTTGCCATCTTCTGCGCCTGTATCATCGGGGCCTGTCTGGCCTTTCTGTGGTTTAACGCGCCGCCAGCCGCCGTGTTTATGGGCGATACCGGCAGTCTCGCACTGGGCGGCGCGCTCGGTGCGATTGCCGTTTCTATCCACCATGAAATCGTTCTCGCCATTGTTGGCGGGCTTTTCGTTCTCGAAGCTGTGTCGGTCATCGTACAAGTGTTCTTCTTCAAACGTACCGGCAAGCGGGTGTTTCGTATGGCCCCGATCCATCACCATTTTGAACAGCTTGGCTGGTCTGAATCAACGGTCGTAATTCGCTTCTGGATTATCAGCCTGGTTCTGGCGCTGGCTGGTCTGGCGACGCTCAAACTGAGATGATGCGCTCTTCCGCCTTTGCCAATAAAAGCTATGCCATTTTGGGCTTGGCGCGATCGGGCATGGCGACACTGGATGCTTTGCATGCAAGCGGCGCGAGAATATTGGCTTGGGATGCGCGGGAAGATTTGCGTGAAGCGGCAAAGGATAAAGCGATTATCGCTGACCCGCTGGAAACCGATTTAAGCGATTATGACGCCGTTGTCGTATCGCCCGGTGTTCCGCTGAACACGCACCCTATCCGCGACAAGGCCGCCGACGATGGTGTGCCTATTATCGGTGATATTGAATTGTTCGCGCAGGCAAGGCGGTCATTGCCGCCGCACCGGGTAGTCGGGATTACCGGCACCAATGGGAAGTCCACCACTACCGCGCTAATCCACCATATCATCCAAAGCGCCGCACTGCCGACGCATATGGGCGGCAATATCGGTCTGCCGATCCTCTCGCAGGAGCCGTTGGCCGCTGGCGGTGTATATGTGCTGGAGTTATCCAGTTATCAGATTGATTTGACCTATGGGCTCGATTGCGATGTGGCGATGTTGCTGAATATCAGCCCGGACCATCTCGATCGCTATGACAGTTTCGATGCCTATGCGGCAGCCAAAGTACGCCTGTTCGATATGATGGCATCCGACCATGTCGCAATTTTGGGCGGTGCCGACGAAAAGACCCGGCTCGCGCTAGAACTGATCCGCGCAGAAGATCGGGTTCAAAACGTTCTGGACACGAGCGCGTTGGTTTTGGAGGGGCAAGCGGAATGGCCGTCGCTACAGGGGCCGCATAATCTGCAAAATGCCATTGCCGCCGTGGCCGCCGCCGAAGCCTTGGGTTTGCAAGAGCATCAATGGCGACCTGCGCTGCAAAGCTTTAAAGGCCTGCCGCACCGTATGGAACGCATGGCTGAGTCCAATGGTGTATTGTTTGTGAATGATAGCAAGGCCACAAACCCGGCATCGACCGGTCCGGCGCTTGGTGCCTATCCAAAGATTCACTGGATCGTTGGTGGACTGCCCAAGAGCGATGATCTGAAGGAATGTGAACCCTATTTTGGCAATGTCGTACAGGCATATACTATTGGTGATGCTGCACCGGTATTTGGCAAGTTGCTAGAACCGTATATGCCGGTTGATCCGTGTGAAATGATGTTGACGGCGGTGCAACATGCCGCAGCCAATGCAAAGCCGGGAGAGGTGGTTTTACTATCGCCAGCCTGCGCGTCTTTCGATCAGTTTAAAGATTTTGAAGCGCGCGGCGATTGTTTCCGCAGCGCGGTGAACAGTGTTATCGAAAATAATTTAATCGGAACGGCAACTGGGGGCTCAGTATCATGACCGATGGAACAACATCACAGGGTGCTTTGCCGGAAATCTCCGCAGGCCTAAAGAAAAAGCGCTTTCAATTGGAATCGCGCTTGGGCCGCAGCGACCGTTCGCCATTGGCGGTTTGGTTCTGGGAACTGGACCGGGTTTTGCTGGCCTTAATGCTGACCTTGATCGCGATCGGCCTGATTGCGGTGGCGGCTGCGTCCCCGGTATCAGCGCTAAAGCACAGCACAGCTGCGGTATCGCTTGACCCGCTTTATTATTTCTATCGCCAGTTGGGTTGGGTGATTGTCGGTATTCCCATCATGTTGGTGGTCTCGATGCTGCCTAAGGAGCAGGCGCGGCGTTTCGCGATTATCGCTGCGGTTGCAGCCTTTGCGTTGCTGTTTCTGGTTCCGGTATTGGGTAAATCGGTCAACGGCGCACAGCGGTGGATTGGCTATGGCTTTGCGACGATCCAACCCGGTGAGTTTCTGAAACCTTTTTATGCGGTATCGCTCGCGTGGCTCTTGTCGTTGCGCGTGAAAGATCCGTCACTGCCCGTGATATCGCTGTCTTTCGTTTTGACCGGAGTGGTTGCCGTGTTGCTAATGATGCAGCCCAATTTGGGGCAGACGATCATATTTTGCGGCATCTGGTTTGTGCTGATGATGATCTCTGGCCTCTCTGCGCGGCTTATTGCTGGCATGGGTGTGGTCGGGGTTGGCGGCCTGGTGGCGTCCTATTTCTTTTATCCGGTGGCAACTCAGCGGATTAACGCGTGGCTATTCGGTGGCGATGAATTTGATCAAGTGATGCTCGCGCACAAGGCGCTGACGGGTGGCGGCCTGCTCGGCACGGGGCCGGGTCTTGGCACTGCCAAGTTCAAATTGCCAGAGGCGCATACTGACTATATTTTCTCTGTGATTGGTGAAGAATTCGGGCTGCTCGCCTGTGTCGCGATTGCGCTTGTTTACCTCGCTATCGTCGTACGAGTCTTTCTGCGCCTTCTTGACGAAGAAGATAATTTTATCGTTCTGGCCGTGGCGGGACTGACCGCACAATTTGGTGGGCAGGCGTTGATCAACATGGCGGTGAACCTGCAACTCTTTCCGTCCAAGGGCATGACATTGCCGTTTATCAGCTATGGCGGATCATCGATCCTGGCTTTGTCGCTTGGTGTTGGACTCTTGCTGGCCTTTACGCGCAGAAACCCCTATTTGGATCGCTCACTTTATGTCACAAATGGGATGGTGACCAAATGAGTTTTACGAAACATTATGTCCTCGCTGCCGGAGGCACGGGCGGCCATATGATTCCGGCCTATGCGCTGGGCAAGGAACTGGTGCAGCGCGGGCACCGGGTAGCTTTGATAACCGACGAGCGGGGCGAAAAAATTCCCGGCATGGTTGATGATGGTCAGGTGCATGTCTTGCCCGCTGGTCGGATCACGAAAGACCCGCGTGGCTGGTTATCGGGTGCGCGTGCGATTCTAAAGGGTCGCAAGATGGCGATGCAGCTCTATGACACGTTCGAACCCTCTGCGGTTATTGGCTTTGGTGGTTATCCGGCTTTTCCGGCTTTGTTGGCGGCAAATCGGAAAAATATCCCGACGATTATCCACGAACAAAATGCTGTGTTGGGCCGAGTCAATCGGCTGACGGCGCGCTCGGTCAATGCAATCGCGACATCCTATCCCGATATCCTGAAGCTTAAACCAAAGCATATGGAAAAGGTGCATCTCGTCGGTAATCCGGTGCGTGAAGAAGTTATCGCTCTGCGCGAAGAACCCTATCCGCCGCTCACCGAAGAAGGTATTTTTCGCGTGTTGGTAACCGGTGGTAGTCAGGGCGCGACTATCCTGTCCGATGTTGTTCCCGATGGCCTTGCCCTACTACCAATGCATCTCCGTCGACGGTTGCAGGTAACACAGCAGTGCCGCGAGCAGGACATTGAACGGGTCCGCGAAAAATATGATGAACATGATATTCCGGCTGAACTGGCGACCTATTTGCCAGATCTGCCAGAGCGTCTGGGTTGGTCGCATCTGGTGATTGGGCGAGCAGGTGCCTCGACTATTGCTGAACTGACCACGGCGGGTCGTCCCGCGATCCTTATACCGCTGCCCATTGCGACCGACGACCATCAGACACAAAATGTCCGCGAGATGGTCGCTGCGGGCGGTGCACGTGCCATTGCGCAGCCGCAATTTACCGCCAAGGAACTCGCAAAACAGATGCAGAAAATGGCGCTTGGTCCTGACGCGCTGGAAAATGCGGCACGCTTTGCGAAGAAATGTGGTCGTCCTGATGCGGTTAGCGATCTGGCCGATCTGGTCGAGAGCATCGGTACGTCGCCGTTGTCAAAGGCGCTGAGGGTGAAAAAGGAAAAATCACAAATTTTGCCCAATCAACGTCCAGCTCTGGCGAAAGAAACCGCACAATGAAGGGCGTCGGCACCGATATTGGCACGATCCACTTTGTCGGTATCGGCGGCATCGGCATGTCGGGCATTGCCGAAGTGATGCACAACCTCGGCTATCAGGTGCAGGGTTCTGACATAGCAGAAAGCTATATTGTCGAGGGTCTACGCTCCAAAGGCATTAAGGTCATGATCGGCCAAAATGGCGAGAATGTCGTTGGCACTGCAGTGGTGGTGACATCAACTGCCGTGAAGCGTGGCAACCCAGAAGTCGAAAAAGCCCTCGAAGACCGTATCCCCTTGGTTCGGCGCGCAGAAATGCTCGCGGAACTGATGCGGCTGAAAAGCACCATCGCGATTGCAGGCACCCATGGCAAGACGACCACCACCTCGATGGTCGCGGCTATGTTGGATGCTGGCGGTATTGATCCGACCGTTATCAATGGCGGGATCATCAACAGCTATGGTTCCAACGCCCGGCTAGGGGACAGTGAATGGATGGTGGTTGAGGCCGACGAGAGCGATGGCAGCTTCCTGCGCCTTGATGGCACAATTGCAGTTGTCACCAATATCGATCCGGAACATCTTGATCATTATGGTAGTTTCGACAAAATCAAGGATAGCTTCGTCGAGTTTATCGAGAATGTCCCTTTTTACGGCGCAGCAATCCTGTGTCTCGATCATCCCGAGGTGCAGGCAATTCTGCCACGTATCCGCGACCGGCGGCTGATCACTTATGGCTTTTCTGCGCAAGCAGATGTGAAGGGCATTAATGTAACGCCGATAGCTGGCGGTAATCGTTTTGATGTGGTGGTGCGCGACCGTGATGGCGAGACACGCACCATCGAAGGTATCACGCTTCCTATGCCCGGGCGCCACAACGTCGAAAACGCGATAGCAGCGGTGGCAGTTGGCCTGGAAATGGGCATGACCGACGAACAAATAGCCAGCGGCTTTGATCATTTCGGAGGTGTCAAACGACGCTTCACCAAAGTGGGCGAGGTCGATGGTGTTTCCATTATCGACGATTACGGTCATCATCCGGTAGAAATTCGTGCGGTACTTTCGGCTGCCCGTGAAGGCGCCGAGGGCCGCGTGATAGCCGTAGTTCAGCCGCATCGGTTCACTAGGTTGCGCGACCATATGGAAGATTTCCAGCAAGCTTTTAACGATGCCGATATGGTTTACGTAACGCCAGTATTTGTCGCAGGTGAAGATCCCATTGAAGGCGTAGACAGTGAAGCGCTCGCCGCTGGTCTTAGAAGGCGCGGCCACCGGGTCGCAGAGACCGTAGAGGATGAAGCGGATTTGACGGCGCGGCTGGCGGAAGTTGCTGAAGATAAAGACATGATCGTCTGCCTAGGCGCGGGCGATATCACCAAATGGGCCGCTGGTTTGGCCGATGGGATCAAGGCTGCTCGTTCATGATGGCCGCTGCGACTCTCCCCGAAACGCGCGGTAAGCTAACCGCCGATGCCCCACTGGCGCCATTGGTGTGGTTCAAAAGTGGCGGATCAGCTGAGTGGCTATTTGAACCCAAAGACGTGAATGACTTGCAGAATTTTCTTAGTGACCTGCCAGCGGACCTCATTGTTTGGCCACTGGGCCTTGGTTCCAACCTGATCATCCGCGATGGCGGCAAACGCGGCGTGACTGTGCGCTTGGGCAAAGCCTTTGCGGGCATCGCGCTTCATAGCGACGATCCTGAAGTCATTGTCTGCGGCGCTGGCGCCCCCGGTATATCGGCAGCCAGCTTCGCGCGCGACAATGCGTTGGCTGGAACCGAATTCCTGCGGGGTATTCCCGGCACGGTCGGCGGCGCAGTGCGGATGAACGCGGGCGCTTATGGCCGGGAGATGTGCGACATATTGGTGAGCGCGGACGTTGTGTTGCGCGATGGTAGTCTTCAAACCTTCTCACTCGATGATATGGAATATAGCTATCGCCATTCGGGCTTACCGGAAGGCGCTATCGTAGTTTCAGCAACTCTGCGTGGGACACCCGGTGATAAAGACGCAATTACAGCAGAAATGAAACGCATAGCGGACGAGCGCGAGGCCTCCCAACCGCTGCGCACCAAGACGGGCGGTTCGACATTTAAAAACCCCGATGGCCACAAGGCATGGCAATTGGTCGATGACGCCGGTTGTCGCGGCTTGCAAATGGGGCAAGCGCAGGTCTCTGAAAAGCATTGCAACTTCTTGCTAAACCTCGGCGGCGCTACCTCAGCCGATATCGAAGCTTTGGGCAATGAAGTTAGGCGGCGCGTTAAAGATCATAGCGGTGTTGAGCTGCACTGGGAAATCCAGCGCGTGGGGGAAGAGGTATGACATCCAGCAAGCCCCTAACTGATTACGAGCAGGGCATTGTTGACAATGTCCAGCAATATGGTTGCCACATCACATTTGTTTTTGATGAGAAAGGTGAAGATCCGGACTTTTCCTATTCGATTGGATTTCGCAAAACCGTTAATCAGGCTGAAGTTATCATATTCGGTCTCGACAGAGATTTGATGCATTCGATGATAAATAATTTGCTCGAGCAATGTCAGGGCGGACTTGAGTTGAAAGAAGGCGCCATCATCAGTGGATTGTTAGAAGGACATCAATGCGTCGCTCGAAAAGTCCACGCTAGTCAGATCGATGAAGGTTACTTCAATTCATCTATGTGGTTTCACGAGCGTGAATTCGGTGCGGAATTGACGGAAGCTATGCAGATTGTATGGCCCGATGCCTATGACGGAAAATTTCCGTGGGATCATGATAGTTCGGAGGATGTTCGAGTGGCCCAACCTGCCTTATACGAACCGAGGTTAGCGGCATGACCGATAAACTCCATGTGGCTGTTCTTATGGGCGGCTGGTCCGCAGAGCGCGAAGTCTCTCTTATGAGCGGTAACGGTATTGCCGATGCGCTAGAGAAAAATGGCCATCAGGTGACCCGGATCGATATGGACCGGAATCTCGCGATGGTCTTGGATGCCGTCAAGCCGGATGTTGTGTTCAACGCGCTCCACGGCTGCCCCGGCGAAGATGGTACCGTGCAGGGCATGCTCGATTTGATGCAAATCCCCTATACCCATAGCGGGTTGGCGACTTCGGTGATCGCGATCGACAAAGAATTGACCAAGCAACAGCTGGTTCCGGCTGGTATTCCGATGCCCGAAGGCAAAATGGTCAAAAGTGCAGAGATTTTCGAAGCCGATCCATTGCCTCGGCCTTATGTGTTGAAACCGGTCAACGAAGGGTCATCGGTTGGTGTGGCTATCGTTACGGATCAAGGCAATTACGGCAATCCCATAGGCCGTGACGTAACCGGTCCTTGGCAGGAATTTGACGAGTTGCTGGCCGAGCCCTTTATTAAGGGCCGCGAGCTCACCACTGCCGTGATCGGCGGCAAGTCGCTTTGTGTGACTGAGCTGAAAACCAAAGCCGGTTTCTATGACTATGACGCTAAATATACTGAAGGCCTGACAGAGCATGTCTGCCCGGCGGATATCCCGGCGGAGATTGAAAAGCTCTGCCTCGACTATGCGCTGCGCGCCCATCAGGTTTTGGGTTGCAAAGGAACGTCCCGAACGGATTACCGTTGGGATGATGAATTGGGAGCAGACGGCTTGTTTGTATTGGAAACCAATACGCAACCGGGCATGACACCGCTCAGCCTTGTGCCGGAACAGGCCAAGCAAATGGGGATAAGCTATGAGGAATTGGTCGAAATGATCGTGAGGGAAGCGTTATGACATCAGCATCGGTCAGACGAACGAACAAAAAATCCAAAGGCAAGCCACGCAAGGTCAACAAGACCAAGGTGCGTCAGGTCTCCGTTTTCGACAAAATCCTGCGCGCTATGCCGGTTACCGAGGCGCAGATACAAAAGGGCCTGACTTGGGGCTTGGTCGGCGTGTTTGTGCTGGGCGCTTATAGTGTCGCGCATTATACCGGCATTACCGAGCGGGTTAGCAGCCAGATTGCAACGACAGTTGGTGCTGCAGGTTTTGAAGTGAAGCGGGTGGAAGTCACCGGCGTCAACCGGATTGACGAACTGAAAGTCTATGAAATTACGTTGGCGCAAAAAGATCGTTCTATGATGCTGGTCGATATTGATCAGGTGCGGGACGATTTGATGGGCAACGGGTGGATCAAGGACGCGCGGATTTCGCGGCGTTTGCCGGATACATTAGTGGTTGAAATTATCGAACGCGAACCAGCGGCAGTATGGCAACGCGATGGCAAATTATCGTTGATCGATAGCACCGGATATCCGCTGCAACAAATTCAGAAGGAAGAAATTCCTGATCTTCCCGTCATTGTCGGCAAGAAAGCCAATGAGCGGGTGCCGGAACTAACCAAATTGCTCAACGTTGCACCAGCGCTTAGCCCGATGGTCACCGGCGCAACCTGGATCGGTAACCGGCGATGGAATCTGGAATTTGACAGCGGCGAAACGCTCGCCTTGCCGGAAGGGGAAGAGACAGCCGCAGCGGCACTGCTGAACTTTGCGCGGATGGACGGGGTCAACCGTTTACTCGGTCGTGGCGTAGTTCATTTTGATTTGCGCGATTCAGAGCGTGCTTATTTGCGGATGCCACCTAAGGTTAAGACATCACCGGCACCAGAGAGTTAAACAAGACGCTATCGATTGGGGGCACCATGAGGCAGCAAAAAGGAAGCAAGGGAACAGGTAAATGACAGCACGGGTAGAAAAGATTTTTACCGCTTTGGATATCGGATCGTCCAAGATTACAGCGATGATCGCTGGCCGGATGGACAATGGCGATATCACTGTGCTGGGAACCGGGCAGCGCGCCAGCAAAGGCGTAAAGCGCGGCTATATTGCCGATACCGAGCGAACCGAACTGGATGTCCGTGATGCGGTGGAGCAAGCCGAGCGGATTGCCGGCACAAATATTGACGACGTCTGGGTGAGTTTTTCCGCTGGCGGCCTGACCAGCATGTTGACCTCGGTCGAGACGGAGCTTGGCGGTCACCGGATTGAGCAAGACGATATTGATCATTTGCTAAAAGCGGGACGCAACAGCATTGATCCTCAGGGCAAGATGGTTCTGCATGCGCAGCCCGCGCTTTATACAATTGACGGTCTGGCCGGTGTTAAAAAGCCCAAGGGTCTTCATGCGGACCGACTGGGTGTCGATATCCACGTAATCCTTGCCGATGCATCGCCTGTGCGGAATATCGACATGAGTGTGCGCGGCGCGCATCTTAACGTCAGGTCGATCATTGCCTCGCCCATCGCTGCCGGTACAGCCTGTCTTTCCAAGGAAGAACGCGAACTGGGCGTCGCCATGGTCGAGTTGGGCGCAGAGGTAACCAACGTCTCGCTATTTGTTGGCGGTATGTTGGTTGGTCTCGCGACGCTGCCTTATGGCGCAGCGGATATTACCGATGATATCGCCTCGTCCTTTGGTTTGCGGCGCGCGCAGGCCGAGCGGATCAAATGCTTCCATGGGTCAGCTACAACCAGTCCGCGGGACAATCATGATGTGATTGATCTGCAATTGGATGAAACGGGGCCGGAAACCGATGAAGAAGGCCGTATCACCAAAGCACAGCTGATCGGTGTTATCCGCCAGCGGCTCGATCATCTGATCGGTGAAATTGGTCAGACACTCAAGACGCTGGGCTTTACCGGTCCGGTGGGACGGCAAGTGGTGCTCACCGGAGGCGGCGCGGAACTTAAAGGTATTGCGGATTATGCGCAGTCTGCTTTGGGGCAAACGGTACGGATTGGCCGGCCGACTGGCTTAACCGCTTTGCCCGATGCCCATAGCGGCCCGGGCTTTGCTGGACTGGCTGGTCTCGCGCTTTATGCGGCGAAAGAACCCGTCGATCTCAGATCGCTTTCCAGCAGCCATCAAAACGTCCAGAAATATGCTGGTTCTGCGGTAATTGGGCGGTTGATGTCGGCAATCCGTGGGAATTTTTAAGAATTTACGAAATAAATTAACTTTTGGGGTGATTCCCGCGCCAAATTTGTGCAAAGCGTTACCCAAATGTTACACATAGAATTTATGTCTGGGGAGACAGTAGAATGAGTATCAATATTGGCCCACCTGAAGTGGAAGAATTGAAACCACGCATCGCGGTTATCGGCGTCGGTGGGGCTGGCGGAAACGCGATCGCAAATATGATTGCGGCAAAGGTTGAGGGCGTTGATTTCATCGTCAGCAACACGGACGCGCAATCGCTCAACAGCTCTCCTGCAGAACAGCGTATTCAGCTTGGGCCTGAGATTACTCAAGGTCTTGGTGCTGGCTCACGCCCCGAAGTCGGACGCGCAGCAGCGGAAGAAACGCTGGAGCTTGTCGAGAAGGCTTTGGACGGCGCGCATATGTGCTTTATCGCTGCAGGCATGGGCGGCGGCACTGGTACGGGTGCTGCTCCTGTTATTGCCAAAGCGGCACGTGACAGAGGCATATTGACGGTTGGTGTTGTCACCAAACCATTTACTTTCGAAGGCACGCGGCGGATGAAGTCTGCCAATGCCGGTATCGAAGAGTTGCAGAAGAACGTCGACACTCTGATCATTATCCCCAATCAGAACCTGTTCCTCGTCGCTAACCCTAATACGACTTTCAAAGAAGCTTTCTTGCTAGCCGATGAAGTACTGCAACAAGGTGTTCGCGGTATTACCGATCTGATGGTTATGCCCGGCCTGATCAACCTCGATTTTGCTGACGTGCGTTCTGTAATGCATGAAATGGGCAAAGCGATGATGGGCACCGGCGAAGCGGAAGGTGACGGACGCGCTCTCGAAGCGGCCGAAAAAGCGATTGCCAACCCACTGCTCGATGGTGTGTCGATGCAGGGGGCAAAAGGTGTGATTGTCTCTATCACTGGCGGTGAAGATATGCGCTTGATGGAAGTCGATGAAGCAGCAAACCATATTCGTGAGTTGGTTGATCCTGATGCGAACATCATCTGGGGCAGCGCGTTTAACGAAAATCTTGATGGACGTATTCGTGTGTCTGTGGTTGCCACCGGAATCGATAGCGATGGTTCGGTTGCGGCACCGGCAGTTAGCTCGTCTTTCGCGATGAGCAATCCTACCCCTGCAGCGCCATCTTTTGCAGCTAGTATACCAGCGGAACCGGAAGCCGAAGTAGAGGAGCAGGACGAAGAACCTGTTCTCGATATGGCCGAAAGCCTCGAAGCATCGGAAGCGGAAATGGTTGTTGAGCCAGAGCCTGCGCCGGAACCAGAGGCTGCACCAACGCCAACGGCAACCTATTCAGACGATGATGATCTGGAAGAAGAACCTGCTGCAGCGCCGTCTTTTGCGTCCCTGACACCTGGCATGGTGACGGACGATGAGCCAGAAGAGGATGAATTGGTACTCGGCGGTGATACGATGCAACCGGCAGCAGAAGATGCACCTGCATCTGCAGAACCTGCTCCACGCGTTGCAAGCGGCGGGGGCACTTTGTTTGAGCGTATGTCTAACCTCACTCGCGGTGGTAACAAAGCCGATGAAGATGGTGAGGAAGACGACGAAGGATCAAGTGATCCACTCGACATTCCAAGGTTTCTGAATCGTCAAAATAACCAGTAAGGATGCGGCCATCGATCGGTTGCTATACATAGATTTTGTGCAGTGTCCGGACCCTTGTCTTTCGGCAAGGGCAACTGATCTTGGAATTTTTGATAATGCTTGATTTCGGCTGTTCAGCTCCGTTTACTAGCACCGTGAAAACGATCTCAAAATATTTACTTTTGGCGAGCTTGCCGTTGGGTTTGGGTATGTCGGCAATGCCCGTGCAAGCGCAAACCAGTGCTAAATCCGCAAATTCCAATTTGCAGGATGCGTTGCGCCGCATTGCTCGCAATTCCAATGATTCTTCGGCTCTGGCGGATGCCGGCTTGGCGGCCCTTGCGCTCGGTGATACGCGCGCTGCGATCGGTTTTCTAGCAAAGGCGGACGAGATATATCCGCGCAGCGGCCGTGTGAAAGCTGGACTGGCGCGGTCTTTGTTACTCGAACAAAACCCCTTTGGCGCGATCCGCTATTTTGATGAAGCTGTTGCCAATGGTATCTCTGTCAAGGACATCGCGATTGATCGCGGCCTCGCTTATGATCTGATCGGTCGTAACGAGGACGCGCAAAAAGACTACAAACTGGCGTTAAACCATGGTCAGAGTGATTTGTTGTTGAAGCGCTATGCGATTTCATTGGGGATTAGCGGCGATGTTGCGGGCGCGGAAACGCAATTGAATCCGCTTTTGCAAAAGAGCGATCGAGATGCATGGCGCAACCGTGCTTTTATCTTGGCCATGAACGGTCAGGAGAAAGAGGCGAATAAAATTGCACGTCAGACCATGCGGAAACAAATGGCAAAGGCGATCAAACCGTTTTTTGACCGCATGCCGAAATTAACAGCAGCGCAAAAGGCTGCGGCCGTCCATTTCGGGCATTTCCCGGCCAGTGAAAATATCGGTGTCGATGTGGCGTCCGTGCGCTTTGCATCTCAAAATGCCGTGCGCGGCGGTGATGGCGCGGATGCGGGATTGATCCCCATGGGTGAACCATTGGGACAGGAAGTTGAGAAACCAAAAGTTTTGGCGATGCCTGATACCTCTCCGCGGCGACGACCCGGTTCAAGCACGCGCGACAAGAAAAAGAAGCGAACCACAGCGCGTCCTACAACAAACGGAAAAATGCCGTTGGCGATGAGCTCGCTGCCGGTTCCCAAGAGTGCAAGACCATTGGTGAAGCCAACAGTCAAACGGCCCGATGATTCGGTGACGCAGGTGGCTAAAAATGCGGACAAACCGGCTCCAACGCCCGGGTTTGAGACTGCGATCGGTGGCGCTGACAAAAAATCTGAAAAGAAAATTGCAGCATCTGCGGCAAATACCGGTGCCGCTGCACCACCGTTGGTTTCCGAAACTGTGACCAGAAAAGTTGAAATCGGTGACGTTAAAGCGCCAGCGAAAGCTGAGCAGAAACCATCCAAAGAGCCTGTGCAGCTGGTTACTTTCGACCTTGCAGATGCAGGGTCATCAGGGCCGTCACCGATTATCTCTGGCACGCCGTCAGAGGCCGCTCCGACAACCGAGCAGAGGCGCCCGCTTTCGGCAATAATGGGATCTATAGCGATTCCGGACGCAGAGAAAAAATCGTCGGTCGTGCCAGTAGATTTGGCCGCGATCACGCCGGCAAAACCAAAGCCAGTATCCGAGAAGCCGGTCGTTAAAAAAGAAGAAACCAAACCGAAGCCACCGGCACATCCTAAACGTTATTGGGTGCAGATCGCGACTGGCTCCGATCTCAAGGCGCTCAAATATGACTATCGCCGGATGTCGAAGAAAAATGCGGATTTGTTTTCTGATACCAACGGCTGGACCTCGCCTTGGGGGAAAACAAAGCGGTTAGTGGTCGGGCCGTTTGATAACTTCGATAACGCGAAAAAATTTGAGGCTGGCTTTCGCAAAGATGGTGGCGACGGCTTTGCATGGGTCAGTGCGAATGGCACGGAAGTGAACAAGCTGAACTAATGGCGGAGATCGCCCGCTATGCCAGCGATCCGCGCGCAAGCCGTGGGCGGCTCCATGACGAAGGACGCGCAGAAAATGACGGCAGTGTCCGGGGGCCGCGCGATGATTTTCAACGTGATCGCGACCGGATCATCCACTCGATATCTTTCCGCCGCCTGCGCCATAAAACGCAGGTTTTTGTATCGCCCGATGGCGATCATTTTAGGGTGCGTCTCACCCATAGTCTGGAAGTTGCCCAGATCGGGCGGACCATTGCTAGGTCGCTGGGGCTCAACGAAGATCTGACCGAGGCGCTTTGTCTAGCCCATGATATCGGTCATCCTCCTTTTGGGCACGCGGGTGAAGATGCACTGGAAGAAGCGCTCGCCGATTTTGGCGGTTTTGATCATAATGCTCAGACCATCCGGACATTGACCAAATTGGAGCGGCCCTATCCACGCTGGGATGGACTAAACCTGACATGGGAAATGTTAGAGGGGCTGGCGAAGCATAATGGACCGGTTTCCGAGCCGACATGGGCTTTGGCCGAAGCCAATGCGCCGATGGACCTTGATTTGGGGAGCTGGCCGTCTCTTGAAGCCCAAATCGCGGCGGTGGCGGATGATATTGCCTATGATAATCATGATATTGATGACGGGATCAGGGCAGGGTTGCTGAGCATTGACCAGCTGCTGACACTGCCCTTTATCGCGGAACGCTGGGTCGATATATGCACCCGCTTCCCGGACATTGAAAGAGATCGTCTGATCCCGGAATTGATCCGCGATCAAATTGGGGTGATGGTCAATAATGTCATTGAAACCACGGTAAAGCGGATCGAGGATACCGGCGTGGAAACGGCGGATGACGTGCGCAGCGCAGGCCTGATGATTGGCGGTTTTTCGGATGATATGGCTGGGAAAGAACGGACGCTGAAAAAATTTATGTATGCCAATCTCTATAATCATCCCGAGCAGATGGAGGTGGCCGATGAGGCACGGATTGTCGTTGCTGATTTGGTCAAAGTCTATCGCGATAAACCGGAGTTGATGCCCGAAAGCTGGGCGGCAACGCTGCCATCGGAAGAGCCTGACCGTATCCGGCACATTGCTGACTTTATGGCCGGCATGACAGATCGCTATGCTAGCACGCGTCATGCAGAGATTTTTGGCCGGAATTTTGGAGCGCCCAATGACTGAAGCAATATTAATAGTCGGTGCAACCGGGTTGATCGGTAATCTACTGGTTCGCAAATTGATCGCTGATGGACGGGACAAACAATTGCATCTCTTGGTCCGCAAGCCGTTAGAGGGCGCCTATGGAGCGGCAACCGTGCATGTTGCGCCAACCGAGCAATGGTCTGAGGTCATCGCATCTATAAAGGCAAAGCGGGCGGTGTCCTGTCTTGGCTCGACGATGAAAAAGGCGGGATCAAAAGAGGCTTTCGCCGCGGTTGACCGCGATCTGGTCGGTGCTGTTGGCAAGGCGGCAAAGGCGGCAGGTGCAGAGCAGTTCATCACCGTTTCTTCGACCATGGCCAATGCTGAGGCATCAGGATTTTACCTGAAAGTCAAAGGGCAGGCGGAGCGGTTGTTGCGTGGAGAGAATTTCAATCGACTCGATATTATTCGCCCCGGGCTACTGCGTGGAGAGCGGTCTGGCGATGCGCGGCTTGGCGAGAGCCTCGCCATTATAGCCAGCCCGTTGATGGACAGGCTGCTGCACGGTTCGTTGCGGCGCTATCGCTCGATTGATGGGCGGGAAGTGGCATCGGCCATTGCAGCTTTGCTTGGCCAAGCAAAGCCAGGCGCGACAATCTACGAAAATGACGCGATATGGAAATGGGCCGACCGCGAGACCGCCTGAACTTTTTACAGGCCCGACAAGCATCGAATCATTGACTCCCACAGCACGCTCATTCACTCCTAAGGCTGCTTTTGATCGCCGCCTTATAGGCATGGATCACGATGCTGTGCGGGAGAGCGTTTGCGATCCTAAACTGATTTCAGACCGCCGAAGGAGCAACCGCCCCGGAAACTCTCAGGCCGATGGACCGCATAAGCTTCACAAGCACTCTGGAAAGAGAGTGAGCTTCCTGACAGGAAAGCGTCGCTCCACCGAAGGGGTAAATGGTCGCTGACAAAGCGCCATGAAACTCTCAGGTTCCGTGACAGAGGGGGCAGTTTTACAGGCTTTTGCTGTGAGCTGTACCCTTGTGACCAACGGAATTTTTGATGAGTGATGATAAAACCGAGACATTGAAGAAACTGCCGCTCGATAGCTGGCATCGCGGCCTTGGCGGGCGCATGGTGCCGTTTGCCGGCTATGAAATGCCAGTACAATATGAAGGCGTGATGGCCGAACATCTGTGGACCCGCGAAAATGCCGGGCTGTTTGATGTTAGCCATATGGGGCAGGTCCAGCTGGCTGGTGACGGCGCTGCTGAGGCGCTGGAAGCGATTGTTCCGGGCAATATCTCGGCTCTGGGCGCGGGCAAGATCCGTTATACGCTGCTACTCGCGCAGGATGGCGGGATATTGGACGACTTGATGGTGACCAATACCGGCCATAATCTCTATCTGGTGGTGAATGGTGCAACCAAGCATGACGATATTGCTTATTTTAAGGCGCAATTGCCATCGCATGTCACGCTCACCCATTTGGAAGATCAGGCATTGCTGGCGTTGCAGGGTCCAAAAGCTGCTGCTGCATTGGCAAAGCTGGAAATCAGTCCGATGCAGCCCGACTGGCCTGTACCCACAGACCTTTATTTTATGGAAGCCGGGCCCTTCATGTGGGGGGACATCCCCTTGGGCATCAGTCGCTCGGGCTATACGGGTGAAGACGGTTATGAGATTAGCGTTCCTGCAGAACATACCGAAAAACTGGCGGCGGCCTTATGTGCGCTGGATGAAGTAAAGCCCATTGGCCTTGGCGCACGCGATAGTTTGCGACTGGAGGCAGGCCTACCGCTGTATGGTCATGACATGGATACGGGCGTCTTGCCGGTCGAAGCTAATTTGAATTTTGCCTTGTCCAAAGCGCGGCGTGAGGAAGCCAATTTTGCGGGTGCTGAGCGCGTGCTTGCGCAATATCCAAGGAAGGTCGAGAAAAAACGCATCGGACTGTTCATCAACGGCCGTCAGCCCATTCGTGAGGGCGCAAGCGTGGTCGATGCTGATGGAAATGCAATCGGCGTGGTGACCAGTGGCGGTTTCTCACCCACATTGCAAAAGCCGATTGCCATGGCTTATGTGCCAATGGCGCTCGCTGAAACCGGGACTGAAATTATCGTGGAACAACGCGGCAAACCGATCGCTTGTACGGTCGCTGACATGCCCTTTGTGCCACATAACTATCATCGCAAACCTAAATTATAGACGTAAACGAGGGAAGAGGACGAGACTATGAGCCGATATTTTACCGATGAACATGAGTGGGTCGATGTTGAAGGCGAAACCGCCACGGTCGGCATTACCGATTATGCGCAGGAACAACTGGGCGATATCGTATTTGTGGAAACGCCCGAAACCGGCGCGGAACTCTCTCAGGGCGATGATGCCGCTGTGGTTGAGTCGGTAAAAGCGGCATCCGATGTCTATGCCGCCGTTTCCGGAACTGTGGTCGAAGTGAACGATGCTCTGGAAGATGAACCGGCGCTCGTGAATAATTCCGCCGAAGAAGATGGATGGTTTTTCCGCCTGACTCTCTCAGACAAATCCGAGCTCGACGATCTGATGGATGAGAAAGCTTATAAAGCGTTTGTCGACGGACTTTAAAACTAAGGAATAGAAAATGCGTTATTTACCGCTAACCCCCAATGACCGTCAGGATATGCTGGCGACCATTGGTGCAAGCAGCATTGATGAGTTGTTTGTCGATGTGCAAGAGGATGCGCGGCTGGATGGTCCGATCCGTGATCTGCCGATGCACGCCGGGGAAATGGCGGTTGAAGCGCATATGAAGAAGCTGGCGAAGAATAATTCGGCCGCTGGTGACATGCCATTCTTCTTGGGGGCGGGGGCCTATCGCCACCATGTGCCGGCCAGCGTCGACCATATCATCCAGCGCGGTGAATTCCTGACCGCCTACACGCCTTATCAGCCGGAGATTGCGCAAGGCACGTTGCAGACCTTGTTTGAATTCCAGACACAGGTCGCGCGCCTGTTCGGTGTAGATGTCGCTAATGCGTCAATGTACGACGGCTCTACCGCCTGTTGGGAAGCGATTGTCATGGCGCGGCGGATTACCAAGCGCGGCAAGGCGGTTCTCTCTTCGGGACTACACCCGCATTATGTGTCGGTGGCGAAGACGATGGCGCGGTTCACCAAAGACCAGTTGGTGAGCGAAGCGCCTACGTTGGAGGCCGCGACCGATGGCGCGGACCTGCTCGACCAGATTGATGACGATACCAGCTGTGTCGTGGTGCAATATCCTGATATTTTGGGACGCATTGGTGATATGTCTGCGCTGGTCGAAAAAGCGCATAGTCACAAAGCGTTACTGATTGCTGTTGTGACCGAACCTGTTGCTTTGGGCGCGATTAAATCTCCGGGTCAAATGGATGCGGATATTGTTGTGGGTGAGGGCCAGTCTCTCGGTGTGGGTCTGCAATTTGGCGGGCCTTATGTCGGCCTGTTTGGCTGTAAGCAAAAATATGTCCGCCAGATGCCGGGACGGCTTTGCGGAGAGACTGTGGACTCGGAAGGCAAGCGCGGCTTCGTGCTGACCCTATCGACGCGCGAACAGCATATCCGGCGGGAGAAAGCGACGTCTAACATCTGCACCAATAGCGGATTATGCGCGCTCGCCTTTACCGCACATATGACTTTGCTGGGTGAAAAGGGCTTGCGCGAGCTCGCGATGCTCAACCACAAAAAGGCGGTGGCCGCAGCGGATCGTTTGGTATCGATACAGGGCGTTTCTCTCTTGAATGAAAGCTTTTTCAATGAGTTCACGCTGGTACTTGATAAAGACACGCGGCCGATTGTGCGAAAGCTGGCGGACCAGAAAATTCTCGCCGGTGTGTCTCTTGGCCGACTCTATCCAGAGGAAGGCGCCTTGGCTCACGGCTTAATCGTCGCGGTGACCGAGACAACTAGCGACGAGGATGTCGAAGCTCTGGCGACCGCTCTGGAAGGAGAATTGGCATGAACATGTTAACCGAAGGCCGCCCGACCAAACAGGACGAAAATCTTGCTGTGCCCGATCAAAGCGCGCTGAAAACCCACACCGGCAATCGCGCGCTGATGGTCGATGAGCCATTGATTTTTGAAACCGGATCACCGGATCGTAGCGGCGTGGATCTGCCCGAAGCGCCATTTGTGGAGAGCCGCTTGGGCGGTCTCGACCGCGATGAGCCGATCAGCATACCGGGACTATCCGAAGCGGAAATGGTCCGCCATTATACACGGCTCAGCCGTCAGAATTATGCGATTGATGTGGGCCTGTTTCCCTTGGGCAGTTGCACGATGAAGCATAACCCGCGACTCAATGAGAAAATGGCGCGTCTGAAGGGCTTTTCCGATATTCACCCGCTGCAACCTGTGGATAGTGTTCAGGGCGCGCTTGGTCTTATTGACGAGCTTGCCACCTGGCTCAAAACGCTGACCGGCATGCCGGCTGTGGCGATGAGCCCCAAAGCAGGCGCGCATGGCGAGCTATGTGGTATTCTCGCGATCCGTTCCGCTCTTGAAGCGCGCGGTGATGCCCGGGAAGTTATACTGGTGCCCGAAAGCGCGCACGGCACGAACCCTGCGACCGCCGCTTTTGCGGGCTATAAGGTGGAGGATATTCCCGCCAATGCTGATGGCCGCGTCGATCTCGATGCATTGAAAGCGCGTCTCGGTCCTGATGTGGCCGGCGTGATGATCACGAACCCCAATACGTGCGGACTGTTCGAACCAGATATGAAAGCCATTTCCGATGCTGTGCACAATGCCGGCGGTCTGGTCTATTGCGACGGTGCGAATTTCAATGCGATTGTTGGTCGCGTGCGCCCCGGCGATTTGGGCATTGATGCGATGCATATCAACTTGCACAAAACCTTTTCGACACCGCATGGCGGCGGCGGCCCGGGTTCCGGTCCGGTGGTCTTCTCCGACGCGCTGGCCCCTTTTGCGCCTTTGCCATTTGTTGAAAAGACGGAGGCCGGTCACTTCAATCTTGTCGAAGAGGAAACCGCCGAAGATCATCACGGCGATAGCTTTGGCCGGATGGTCGCTTTTCATGGCCAGATGGGCATGTTTACGCGCGCGTTGACATATATGCTTAGCCACGGTGCCGATGGCCTGAAACAGGTATCGGAAGATGCCGTGCTCAACGCCAATTATGTCCTGCGCAGTCTGGAAGATGTGCTTGATGCACCATTTTCTAAATCCGGGCCTTGTATGCATGAAGCTTTATTTTCGGACAATCGTTTCACCAACGGCCTAACCACGCTTGATCTCGCCAAAGGCCTGATCGACGAAGGCTATCATCCGATGACGATGTATTTCCCGTTGGTGGTGCACGGCGCGATGCTGGTGGAGCCGACCGAGACGGAAAGCAAAGCCGCTATCGACCAGTTTATAGGTGCGATGCGTTCGGTGGCGGAGCGGGCCAATGCAGGCGATGAGATGCTGAAATCCGCGCCGCATTTTGCTCCGCGCAGGCGTCTTGACGAGACACTGGCAGCGCGCAAACCGATTTTGGTCTGGCAAGAACCGGAGGAATATGCTGAAGCAGCCGAGTGAAGGCTGATTGAGGGGGCATAATGATCCAGCGCTTAACAAATCTGTTTGCGCTGTGGACGGTCCTCGGCACAGCTTGGGCCTGGTTTATTCCTGAGCATTTCCTGTGGGTGGTCGACGGGCGTTTCCGTCCTCTGGGTCAACCGCTGATCAGCGTTATGCTGGGTCTTATCATGCTTGGCATGGGTCTCACGCTGTCCTTTGATGATTTCAAACGGATCGCCCGTATTCCGAAATGTATCGCAGCAGGCGTCGTCTTGCAGTTCACCGTCATGCCGCTGGCGGGGATCGCCATTGCGATGCTGACCAATCTGGAGACCGGACTCGCGGTTGGCCTGATCCTTGTGTCCTGTTGCCCCGGCGGTACCGCGTCCAATGTTGTGGCCTATCTCGCCAATGCGAATCTGGCGCTATCGGTGACGATGACCATGGCTTCGACGCTGGTCGCTGTTATTGCAACGCCGCTGCTCACTGGCTGGCTCGCCGGAAAATATGTCGAGATTGATCAGTGGAACTTGTTTATCAATATGGTCTCTATCGTGCTGTTGCCGGTGATTGCGGGCGTTTTGCTCAACCGCTATTTTTCGAAAGCGACGGAGAAGATCGCGATTGTGTCGCCGCTCGCGTCGGTGATTGTGGTGGTTCTGATTGTCGGGGCGATCATCGCAAATTCGAAAGCGCTGATCGAAGAGCATTTCGGTATCTTGATGCTCGCCGTCCTGATGCTGCACGTCTTCGGCTTTGGGCTCGGTTATTTGCTGACCAAGGCACTTGGTTTTGGCGTTGGCGAGCGGCGGACGATCAGTATAGAGGTTGGTATGCAGAATAGCGGTCTGGGTTCCAGCCTTGCATCCACACCGGCCTTCGCTGCGCAATTTGCAACGCCAATGCAGGCGGCTCTCGCCCCGGTTCCCAGCGCGATCTCGGCAGTCTATCATGTGGTGATCGGCAGTTTTCTGGCCGCAATCTGGCGGCGGCAACCCATTGAGGAGAGCCATGGTGACGAAGGAAGGTGATTCCACCCCATGGTTCCGCGACCAAGCTGGTCCGGAGGATGAGAAGCACGCGCCCGCCACCTTGCGTAACCGGGACGCCATCGTCGCGCTGTTGCGGGGCGTCTTACCCGACACCGGCACAGTGCTCGAAATTGCCAGCGGCACCGGCGAGCATGCCGTCTATTTCGGAGAGAAGTTCTTAAACCTGACATGGCAGCCCAGTGATCCTGATCCTGAAGGTTGTCGCTCCATCACCGCATGGACCAACCGGGCAGGGGCGAGCAATGTCCTGCCGCCGATGCAACTCGATGCGCTTTCCCCCAGTTGGGATATTGCAAAGCCCGCCGCAATACTGTGTATCAACATGGTTCATATCGCGCCGTGGGAAGCCTCGATCGGACTGTTCGACAAAGCTGCGAAGCTGCTTGAGCCCGGCAGCACTTTCTTTCTCTACGGCCCCTATTTTCGCGGTGACGCCCCGACGGCACAGGGCAATCTCGACTTTGACCGCAGCCTTAAAAGCCGCGACCTGCGCTGGGGCATCCGCGAGGTTGATGATATGGACGCGCTGGCCGCCAAAAACGGTTTCACCCGCACCGATCTGGTTGAAATGCCAGCCAATAATCTGTCACTGCTCTATCGCCGTACATAGCGCCAATCCTCTTGCCTTGATTTAAGCGACCGCTTACCATCGTGAAAAATATAACGAGGAGTGGGCATGTCAAACGAAACGCCAGAGATTCGCCGGTGCATGGGATCAGCGATCGCCTATTGGGCAGAGCGTCTGCCGGATAATATCGCGCTCGACGATGCGGCAGGTCTGGTCACTTATGCCGAACTAGACCGGATCGTAACCGACTATGCGCGGGCCTTTACCGGCGCCGGCCTCAAAAAAGGCGACCGAGTCTGCTGGCTTGGTAAGAATAGCGGACTGTTTTTCACCCTGTTTGCCGCAGCCAGCCGCGCGGGTGTTGTTATTTCACCTATTGGCTGGCGATTGGCCGCTCCGGAAGTCGCCTATGTGCTCAAAGATACGCAGGCTCCGCTGGTCATCTGTGAGCCGGGATTTGCCGAAACGGCTCAGCAAGCCGCGGCAGAGGCTGGAACCGTCAAAACCATATTGGTGGCTGGAGAGGCCGACGGCCTGCAATCGCTGGACGAATGGTTGATCAAAACGCAGCCTGGGGACTTGCCGCAAACCGACCCTGCCGATGGCGTGTTGCAACTCTACACGTCGGGCACGACCGGTAACCCTAAGGGCGCAGTGCTCACCAATGACAATATGTTCAAAATGCGCCCGCTGGTCGAGAATAAGCCGGAGCATGCATGGATTGATATTGGCCCCAACGACAGCACGCTGGCGGTCATGCCATGCGCCCATATTGCCGGAGCCGGTATTGGTCCGATTGCCTTTTACAACGGGGCCAAGATGATGGTCATTCCCGAATTTCATCCTGACAGCGTGCTGGATTGCGTGGACAAGGGGCTGAACCAGTTTTTCCTCGTGCCGACGGCATTACAAATGCTGGTCAACTGGCCGCGCGCGAAGGAGACGGACTTTTCCAGCATTCGCTCTGTGACCTATGGCGCTGCACCAATCCCGCTAGAATTGCTGCGTCAATGTATCCAGACCATGCCGCAGGCTTTGTTCTGTCAGCAATATGGCATGACCGAAACCACTGGCACCGTCTGCATCTTGCCGCCCGAGGATCATGATCCGGCGGGCAATGAGCGGATGCGCGGTATTGGCGTACCGCTGCCGGGTGTCGAAATACGCATTGTGGACGAGCAGCACAATGAAGTGCCGCCCAATACCATCGGAGAAATTGCCACACGATCCGGCCTTAACATGCTGCATTATTTCAATAATCCGGACAAGACCGCTGAGACTGTCGATCCTGATGGCTGGCTCTATACGGGTGATGCTGCGATTATGGATGAAGACGGTTATTTCTATATCAAGGATCGGGTGAAGGACATGATCATTTCCGGTGGCGAAAATGTCTATCCGGCAGAGGTCGAAAACGCAATCTTCGGTCATCCGCAAGTCAATGAAGTCGCCGTCATAGGCATACCCGACGATAAGTGGGGCGAAGCGGTGAAAGCGGTCGTCTCGCCAAAGTCGGATGCAGGCGAGGTCGACACCGACAGCGTCATCGCTTGGGCGCGGGAACGGATTGCCGGATTCAAAGTACCCAAGACGGTCGACGTCATCGCGGAACTCCCCCGCAATGCGAGCGGTAAGATATTGCGGCGGGAGCTGCGCGATCCTTACTGGGAAGGCAAAGAGCGCGGGGTGAACTAACAAGGCGCGGGCTTGATATCTTAACCAGCCAGCTGACTCAAAGCGAAGCTTTGCGCCGCATCCCGAACTTCTTCGGCCAATTCTGAATCGGGTAGCGACTTGGCAATAACCATGCCGCCCACGCATAATGCTGCCATCGACAAGGCTTGCTGCCGTGCCTCGCGACCTCTTTTGCTAATGCCGTTCTCAAACAATCCGACCATCGCGTGCAGCAATTCCGAATAGGATGTCTGCACCTGCGGATTGGATCGCGCTATGTCGGAAGGCAGCGCGATCATCGGACATTGTCCATCGATATCGCCCAGATGGTCCGAAGACAGGTATCCCAATATCATTTGGCGGACCATATCTTCCCCGGGCAAAGCAGGATCAACGCCTGCATCCTTTCGCCACTCCGCGCCGCGGCCATGCAAAAAGCTTGATACGGCAGCGTGATGGAGCTGCTCTTTCGTTTTGAAATGATTATAAAACCCGCCACGGGTCAGCCCCGCATTCTCCATCACCATGTCGATGGTGACATCCTGAAAGCCGTGCCGGTTGAATAGGATTCTGGCAGATTCAACGATCTTCCCGCGTGTCTGCTGCTTATGTTCGGCGCTGTAAGGCATCTATATTTTCTCCGTGTCACGGTATCATAGAAGATTTCTAAAAATGTTCTTTAACATATTTAGATCACCGCAATAAGGGGCTCTTCCACAGCAACAAAACCCCCCAAAGGAGAAGAAAATGCAGAAATTCATCTTGGCCTATCATGGCGGAAAAACGTCGATGACACCCGAAGAAGGGCAGCAACATATGCAAAAATGGATGGCATGGATGGATGGCCTTGGCGACGCGGTGGTAGATCGCGGTCTTCCTGTTGGCCAATCGATAACGGTCAGTTCTGAAGGCGTGACGGAAGACGGGGGCTCTAACCCGTTATCCGGCATCACCGTCATTCAGGCGGAAAATCAGGATGCGGCCATCGCCATGACGAAAAAATCACCGCATCTCGACATTGGTGGGACTATTGAATTGGCCCCGGCGATGGACATGTCAATGTAGGGTAAGATCATGAAACATATCTTGTCGGTCATCGCTTTCATAATCGTTTCTTTCGCTGTTCAGGGGTTGAATCACTTTGTGGTCAATACTGAATATTATGAGGGTATCGATTTCGCTCGGCCGGAACCTGTCATGGCCTTGGGCTTTCTGACGATGATCGTACAAGGCGCCATATTGACCCTCGCGCTTGGCCATATTGCTCCGCTGGGCGCGAGGATAAAGGACGGGCTGATGGTGTCCCTGAGTTTTGGATTGTTTCTGGGTTGCTATATCGCTTTCGCGGAGCCGGCGAAATATGCCGCGCCGTCAATTCCTGCCTGGATCATCACAGAAGGGTTTGCGAGCACCATCCAATTTGTCCTGTTCGGTTTTATGCTAGGGTTTATTCATCAACGTTTGACGAAAGCGCGGGCATGAGAGAAATTGCGGCACTGACTTTCATAACCCTTGATGGGGTCATGCAGGCTGTGAGGCTGCCGGAGGAAGATGTCTCGGGCGGGTTTGCAGCGGGCGGCTGGGCCGCGGACTATTGGGATCCGGTCATGGAGCAAGTGCAACACGAGGCGATGGCCGGACCATATGATATGTTGCTTGGCCGGAAAACCTACGAGCTGTTTTCAGGCCATCAGGATAGCAGCATGAACAATGGCCATGTTTATGTCATGTCATCTGGATTGACTGACCCAAAATGGACAAACACCACGTTTCTCGCAGGCGATGTCGTGTCGGAAGTGAGCAAGCTCAAAAAACAGGACGGCCCATTGCTGCAAATTCACGGCAGTTGGCAATTGATCCAAACTCTATTGGCCGCAGACCTAATCGACGAATTTCGTCTGTGGACATTCCCTGTAATTGTTGGTGCCGGTAAGCGATTATTCGATAACGATCTCGGAACAAGGAAGCTCAAACTGTTAAAGACAGCCCCGACCGGCAATGGTGCTATCATGAGCATTTATCGAAAGCCGGGCCAGATTGCGCGTTAAAAAGATGATTGCGTAACACCGCTCTAAAACCAGAAGCGAACCCCAATCACATAGTTGGTGACACTGGGGTCTTCTCCGTCGGTCCGCGCGAAATTCCGGCTGCCGCCTAGCTTCCATTCCTGCTCTACGCCGATATAGGGTGCGAATTCTGGAATGATTTCATAGCGCAGGCGCAGGCCGAGTTCGAGATTATCGATACCGGCGCCAACGCCCAGTTCGGGAATGTCCTGCGCCGATAGGTTGATTTCGGCGCGTGGTTGCAGAATCAATCGCTGGGTGATGCGCTGGTCATATTCTGCCTCGATGCGTGCGGTCAAATCACCTTTGTCAGACAGGAATGTAGCGGCATCCAGCTCGAACATATAGGGCAGCAGGCCCTGTATCCCTACCACAGCATGGGTGCGGGTCGGGCCGGTTAGGTCCTGACGAATGCCAGCCTGAAGATCAAAGAAGGGCGCGATGGCGCGGCTGTAAAGCGCCTGAATTTCGGCGTCCTCAATGGGCTCGCCAAAGCTGCCTTCGCCTTCGCTTTTGAACCAGAATTTGTCGGTGTCGCCGCCATAATAGCCCTGAACGTCCCACAGATAGCCGTCATCACCGTCGCGGACGCGATATTCCGCGCGGTCACCCTGAAACCAGAACAGCGCCATTTCGCCATGCTCGTGATACAGCGCCTTACGGGATGCGCGCATCGACTCAGCTCCCCAGATCGCATCGGCGGCTCTCGGCGGGCCGGATTGATCAACGGGACTGGATGTTGGCGCAGGTGCATCGCCGGTGCTGTGATCCATCTGGCTGTGATCAACCGGCTTGGTTTCCGCTGGCGGGCTCTCGGGCATCTGGTGCGGGCCATGATCGGTATGCTGGGCCATCAGCGGCGTCGTTGCGGTTAATAACACCAATGTGGCTGTAATGATCCGATACATCATGCGTCCTTGGGAAATTCGACGCTGACCGTCTGCATCATGCCGGCGTGCATATGGTAGAGCAGATGGCAATGAAAGGCCCAGTCGCCCGGTTCATCGGTGGTCACGTCAAAGGTGGCGCTGCTGCCCGGCTGTACGATCACAGTGTGCTTTTTCGGCTGGTGATGGCCCTGTCCATTGACGACATCAAAAAACATGCCGTGGAGGTGGATGGGATGGGCCATCATCGTATCATTGACCAGCTTCACCCGCACCCGCTCGTCATAGCCAAATCGGATCGGATCATCACCGACAGCGCTGAACTTCTTGCCATCGAACGACCACATATAGCGTTCCATATTGCCGGTCAGATGCAATTGCATTTCGCGGTCAGGCTTGCGCTTGTCATGGTCCATTTCGAGCGATTTCAGCAGCCGGTAGTTGAGTACTCGATGCGGCACCGCATCCAGACCAAGGCCGGGATAGCCGGTGCGGTCCTGAGGGTTCATTGCTACCATGTCGATGCCCGGGCCGACCTCGACTGTATCAGGCAACAAGCTGGTATCGCGCATATCCATGCTGCCCATATTTGTCATATCATGCGCAGCCATTGGAGCCGCGGTTTGGGGGGTGCTGTTATTCATCTTGCTATGGTCCATTTGGCCGTGGTCCATTTTGGAATGATCCATCGCTGTGGCTGGCTCGTTGCCATGGTCCATATCTCCGTGATCCATGCCGCCATGACCCATATCGGTCATGCTGAGCAGCGGCGGTTCACGCAGTGCGGGGAATTCAGCTTGCTCGCCCGGACGCGAGGTTAGTGTTGCCTGCGCCATTCCGCTGCGGTCCATCGACTCCGCTGCTATGGCAAACGTGCCGTCTTTGTTCGGCTGAACGATCACATCATAAGTTTCCGCCACGCCAATTTGCAGTTCATCTACTTCAACCGGCTGCACATTCTGACCATCCGCTTGAACCACCGTCATTGGCAAGCCGGGCAGGCGGACGTTGAAGAAAGTCATAGCGCTGCCATTGATGATCCGCAGCCTGACCCGCTCGCCAAGTTGGAACGGCAGCTCCAGATCATCGTCCGGGCCGTGGCCATTGATCATATAGGTGTAAGTTGGAGCAGATACGTCGGCAATATCGGTCGGCATCATCCGCATTCCTCCCCACATGCGTCGATCCTCACCGCTGAAATCATAGTCATCGCTTGCCGTGGTTTTTTGCCGACTGAAATATCCTTCCGAGACCTTCAGCTTCTTCATGATCTCATGTGGGTGCATCGCGGCAAATTCGCTCAACAGGATGACATGCTCGCGATCATAGGCAATCGGATCTTCGCCTGCCGGATCAATGATCAGCGGTCCGTAATGCCCCATTTGTTCCTGCAATCCGCTATGGCTATGCCACCAATAGGTGCCATGCTGCCGGACGGTGAACGGAGCGGTAAAATGATCGCCGGGCTTTATACCGGGGAAGCTCAATCCGGGAACACCATCAAACTGGAACGGCAGCAACAGGCCATGCCAATGCACGGAGCTGTCTTCATTCAGCATATTGTGCACATTCAGGCGGACATCCTGTCCTTCGCGCAGACGGATGAGCGGGCCGGGAACTGTTCCGTTCACCGCGATAGCATGACCGGATCGCGCGCCGGTTTTAAAGAGACCACTGCCGATGTGCAGGTCCACTTCAGGTCCGGATAGCTGATCCATGCCGTTGCGAATCGGTCCATTCATTTTGCCCATGGCCCAGGCGGGCATCGGCAGCGCAGAAGTGCCAGCTAACGCCGCAAGACTGCCAATCATATGGCGACGGGACATAGTCAATTTGCTTTTTATCATGAAAATACCCTATACCCCTAATAGGTATATTGCAATATGAGCAAGTGTTATGAAAAACAAAAAGGCAGCGCTGCACAGAATGACGATGGATGATCATATTTGTCCTTATGGTCTGAAGTCGAAAGACTTGCTTGAGCGACAAGGCTTCGAGGTTGAGGATCATCACCTTACCACGCGAGACGAGACCTATGCGTTCAAGGAAAAACATGACGTGAAAACCACGCCCCAGACATTCATCAATGGCGAGCGTATTGGCGGCTATGATGATCTTCTAGTTCATTTTGGCAAGGCCAAGCCAAAGGATGAGCAGGATGATATCAGCTATCAACCGGTCATCGCGCTGTTTGCCATGACCTTTCTAATGGCGCTCACAGCTGCCTTTGTTGCGACCGGATCGTGGTTTTCAGTCAAGACGGTCGAGTGGTTTGTCGCCATTTCAATGTGCGTGCTGGCTTATTTGAAGCTCCGCGATATTGAGAGCTTCTCAACGATGTTCCTGAACTATGATCTGCTCGCCAAGCGCTGGGTGCGCTATGGCTATCTCTATCCATTTGGCGAAGGACTGGCGGGTGTGCTCATGATTGCAGGTGTGGCGATGTGGCTGGCCATTCCGGTGGCGCTCTTTATCGGCACAGTTGGCGCTATATCGGTTTTCTATGCCGTCTATATTCAAAAACGCGAGCTGAAATGCGCTTGTGTTGGTGGCGATAGCAATGTGCCACTGGGCTTTGTTTCGCTGACCGAAAATCTGTTCATGATCGGCATGGCTTTATGGATGAGTTTCAAGCTGCTAAGTGCTTAGTGGCAGGCTTCTATTCTGGGATGTAAGGAAAAGTGACTGATGGGCGACGATAAAAATACCGCGAAGCTGAACCGGCTGAACCGCATCGAAGGGCAAGTGCGAGGTATTGCGAAAATGATCGAAGAGGATCGCTATTGCATGGATATCTTGACCCAGATGCAGGCTGTCAAATCGGCGTTGTCCAAGGTCGAAAGCCAGATCCTGAAAGACCATGCGGCATGCTGTGTGGCCGAGGCGATATCTTCCGGCGATGAACAGGATCAGAAAGAGAAGTTCAGCGAACTGGTGGATCTTTTTGAGAAGATGAAGCGCTAGCAATATCTGCTTTCTTACACGTCCTCTGATGGCCTATATCGGATTTGGCTCTTTGATATTTTGCAACCAGAAACAGCCTGTCCGTCCCGTTTGGAATATTATCTGCACATCTGCAGAATCAACGCCGTCCCCAATGGGTATCATAATACCACCTTCAACGCGTTTCTAGGCTTCCTTGGTGTGAAGTTAGTGAAGTTAAGCCCTATTCCGCCGGAAACCACTGGCCTTCAAACACCACGCCTTGGACTTGCACCTCCTGTAATTTCGCCGCGCCGCCATCATAGGGATCGCGGTCCAACACGGTGAAATCGGCCTTCTTGCCGGTGGCAATGGAACCGACCATTGCGTCCAGACCGATGACCTGCGCTGCCTCTATAGTGATGGCGCGCAGGGCCTTGTCGAGCGACAGGCGCTCGGCCGGGGCTTTTGCGTTACCGTCCAGCGTGATCCGGTTGCTCGCGACCCACGCGAGATAGAGCGGATTAATCGGCGCCATATTAAAGTCGCTGTGCAGGCCAAGCGGCACGCCCTTGCGCTCCAGCGAACCGAGCCGGCTCATCTGGGCGGCACGGTCGGGGCCGAGGCCAGTCTTGGCATAAGTGTCACCAAGGATGCGGATATAATTGGGCTGGGCGGAAACATAGATACCCATTTCGCCAATACGCCGGTTTTGCGCCTCGGTCGAATAGCCGAGATGCTCCATGACAATCTTCTGGCCGTTTTTGGGCGCCAGTTTTTCGGTAATGCCGAGCACAACATCCAGCCCTTTGTCGCCATTTACATGGGTATGAAGGTTCCAACCGGCCTCCCAGAAGCGATTGGTTTGCTTCAGCAATTCTTCTGGTTCGGTTAGCCACTTACCTTCATGACCATCGCTATAACCGGGCGGGTTCATTTGCATATATTGGGCGAAAAACGCGCCGTCGGCGAACAGCTTTACGCGGTTGGAGAAGAAGAATTTATCACTCTCATATTTGGCTTTCATATCTTTTAGCCAGACATTCGGATCGCCGGTGACCAGCGGGGCAACCGGTATCGCGAGGATACGGGACGGCATGGTCGGCTGGTCATAGAGGCTCTTGAATAGTTTCGATTCCATCTCAGGTCCGCCAAAGCCGCCAAAGGCAAGATCGGCGCTGGTGGTCACACCATTTTCCAGCATCATTTGCCGCATATCGGTAAGGCCTTGCTGTATTTTGACAGGAGAAAACAGATAGGGGCGGAGCTTTTCAATGCCACCAAAAAGGGCGGTTTCATGGATAACACCGCTGTCGTAGTCCGCATGTCCCGGTGTGATCTGAGGTTTATCAAACTGCTTGTCAAAGGCGGCTCTGGTGCCGATATCGAGCAGTTCGAGGGCTTTGCTATTAGCGATAATCTCGTGAAAACTGCGCTGCCAGATGACCACAGGACGATCCGGCGCAATCTGGTCGAGCAAGGCGCGATCCATGTCGCCATGGAACAAGTGGTGATGGCCCCATGTTATGAATAGCTTGTCATCGCTTTTCGCCAGCTCCTCTTTGAGCCGTTTCTCATAATCCGCCTTGCCGCGCGTCGCCGGGTAGGTCTTGCCGGGAAGGGCCCAGTCTTCAGGGCTGATAAACGGGATGGGCAGCATCATGATCGTCTGCATCGGGTGGATATGCGGTTCGATAAAGCCGGGCATCAGGATGTTCTTGGCAAAGCGCTGGTCGATGTTGACATCACGGCCATCGGTCCAGGCGTCCAGATCCTCAAGCGACTGCCCAAGGCCAAGGATGGTCCCTTCTGAAGTCGCGACAAAGCGCGCCTCGGGATAGCCCGGTTCCATGGTAATGATCTTGGCCGCTTCGTAGACCGTGACTTCGGGATAGGTGATTGTTTCCGAAGGTTCTGAAGCGCTAACCGATATGCTGAACCCGACAGTCGCTGCGATGGCGATGACGCCACGAAAGAACATCTTCACTAGAACCTCCCCTTTTTTTCAAAGACTAAGCCTGTGATGGCGGGTTGGGCAAGCGCTATTTGCATGCTAGCCTATTTGGAAAGGGGCGCGATTTTATGAAGCATGCACTGATGAAACTGGCGTTGGGATCACTCGCTATGGGGCTGCCCGCCGGCGGCCATGCAGAGCAAATGCAATATGTGTCGGATCTTTTTGTGATGCCGCAGAGCAGAGCGCAGCGCATTGTCTCAAAGATCGGCAAAATGACCCTGAAGAACGGCGACCGTCCCTCCGCTGCGCAACTGGCGCGCGATTGTTTGAGTTCGGCATCTTACATCATGCAAGACGGCGCTGGTGTAGGTGGCGTCAACCAATCCGCCATGCCGGCTATGCGTTTCTGGGGCTCGATCAATGGCGCTGTCTATGTCCGGGCCGACAGAAATGGCAGGGCGATTGAGTTTAGCGAGGGTGACACCGATTACCGCCGCAGATTCATGAATGACGAGGATGACGCGGCGATGGACGCCGGACAAGTGCCCAGCTTTGTGCGCGACCATTATGCCGAATGCGAAACCATCCGAAAACGCTTTGGCGGCTAAGGTGTTTCGGCGGGTAGCTTTCCCGCCTTCACATGCTCCCGCCACGCAATGAAAAGGCCGGACCCGATGATAATCGGTGCGCCGAGCAGGATAGATAGGCCGGGCCATTGGCTGAATACGACGATGCCGATGATGGTGGCCCAGACAAGCGCGCTATAATCCATCGGCATGACGGTGGAGACGGGCGCCAAACGCAGCGATTGGGTAATCGTCAATTGCCCGATCGCGCCGAATATACCGACGCCGAGCAGATAGCCCCAAGTCCTAGCATCATGCCCGCCGCCGTAGACATAAGCGCAGACCGCTAGGGCTGGTAAGGTATAGACCGAGAACCAGAAAATCGTGACGATGCTGGTTTCTGTTCGGCCCAACATTCGTATGACGAGCGTGACCGATGCGGTCACCAAGGCGCCGATAAGGGCCACGGTCGCGCCGAAAGCCGGGATCAGACTGCCACCCGGCTGGATGACAACGAGCACGCCGATAAAGCCGATGAGGATGGCTGACCAGCGCCGGATACCGACCTTTTCACGGAGGATGAGCGCGGCGAACAGGGTTGCGAAAATCGGGACAGTGAAGCTGATCGTCGTCGCGTCAGCCAGAGGTAAGAGCGTCATCGCCCAGAAATTGAGACCCATGGCGAAAATGCCTAGTATCGACCGCAATATGTGTAGCACATGCTTGTTCGATTTGATGGCTGGCCATCCCGCTTCGCTACGCCAAATCAAGAAGCATATGAGCGGCATCGCCGTCAGTTGCCGGTAAAAGAGGCTTTCGGTGACATGTACGCCGTCCTGTCCCGCCAATTTCACAAAGGCGAACATGATCGCGAGCGACAACATCGCCGCGAGCCGTGTCAGGATGCCAGCCATGGGCCGGTTTTGCCCTAGAACTGGTTCTTCTTTGGGCGCTCTATCTAAAACATCAGTTGTCATGGGACGCATTGAATGGTGGTAAACCCCTGTAATTGAGGCCGTGATAGGCGCAATATGACGGGCAATGCAATTGCGCATTGCGGCACGACACTATTGCTTTTGTAATTTAGTTGCGCCGGTACCGTTGGCAGCCATTGCAAGCCTATCGGCGGTGAATTATATAGATTGGTAAGAAAAATGCCGGTTCAACGAGTCCTTTTGCGTTGATTTTCGGCAAAAAACATAATTTCAGGAGCTTTAATATGCTGGACACAACCACCAACCCGCAGGATCCCGTCGTGGAAGAAGTCGCCGAACTGGTTGCGCGGTCGCGTGCAGCGCAAGAGCAGATTGAAAATTATACGCAGGAACAGGTCGACGAGCTGATCACCGCAATGGTCTGGGCCGTGGCGAATGAGGAAACCGCGAAGAAGATCGCGCAGCACACAGTCGATGAGACACAGCTGGGCAATTATGACGGAAAATATCTGAAAATTTTCCGCAAAACCCGCGCAACTTTGTTTGACATTATTCATGATAAGTCCGTGGGTATTATCGAAGAAGATCACGAGCGTAACATCGTCAAGATCGCTAAACCTATGGGTGTGATCGGTGCTTTGTCGCCATCCACAAACCCCGAAGCAACACCGGTAATCAAAGCGATTTCGGCCGTTAAAGGGCGTAACTCGATCATCGTCGCGCCGCATCCCCGCGCAAAACTGACCAACAAAATGATTTGTGATTTGATGCGTGACGCAATTGTCAAAATGGGCGCTCCGGCAGATCTGGTGCTCAGCATCGATGTTCCATCGGTTGAGAAAACAAACGAACTGATGCGTCAATGTGATCGGGTGCTTGCTACTGGCGGCGGAGCAATGGTAACGGCGGCTTATTCCAGTGGCACACCGGCTTTGGGTGTTGGCGTTGGTAATGCAGTGATAACGGTCGATGAAACGGCAGACCTTGACGATGCCGCTGAGAAAATCCGGATTTCCAAAACACTCGACCTTGCGGCTAGTTGTTCTTCGGACAACAGCGTGATCCTGGTTGAAGCGATTTATGACGAGATGCTCGCCAAGCTGGTTGCCAAAGGCGGCTATGTGATGAACGATGATGACAAACAGAAATTTGAAGATGTTCTGTGGATTGACGGCCATATCAACGCAAAAGTGGTAGCGCAGACGCCAGAATTTATTGCGGGCATGGCGGGTTTTGAAATTCCGGCAGACACACAATTTTTCATCATTCCTGAAACCGGCTATGGCCCAGACTATCCGTTCTCCGGCGAAAAAATGACGGTTGCTATGGCGCTCTATCGGGCTCGCGATTTGGATCATGCGATTGAATTGACGAACAATATTCAGGCCTATCAAGGACAGGGTCATAGCTGTGGCATCTATTCTCAGTCAGATGAGAATATTATGAAATTGGCTAATGTTACGCGTACATCGCGCGTGATGGTCAACCAGCCACAATCCGCTTCCAATAGCGGAAACCTTTGGAACGGCATGCGCCAGACATTCTCGCTCGGCTGTGGTAGTTGGGGCGGCAATGGCACCAATAATAACATCACTTGGCGTGACCTGATCAACGAAACCTGGGTTTCCAAACCGCTAGCGGTTTCCAAAGAATTGCCGTCCGATGAAGATCTGTTCGGCGATGTGATGCGGAAATTGGCATAACATACGCACAATGAAATAATGGGCGGCGGGTCTTCTCTGCCGCCCTTTTTAATGGAGTCCTAATGACTGATCAATTCTCCCTCACCGAGGACCAACTGGCCATTCAAGATATGGCCCAGAAATTCACGGCGGACGCCATTACCCCACATGCTGGTAAATGGGATGAGGAACATATCTTTCCGCGCGATGTGATTAAACAAAGCGCAGAGCTTGGCTTTGGCGGGATTTATGTGTCTGAGGAATCCGGCGGGATCGGGCTTGGTCGGCTAGAGAGTGCGATCATCATGGAAGCCATGGCCTATGGTTGTCCTTCTACTTCCGCGTTTATATCGATCCACAACATGGCCGCGTGGATGATTGATACCTTTGGCGCGCAACCGGTGAAGGACAAATATCTACCAGACCTGATCAGCATGGAGAAAATCTCTAGCTATTGTCTGACAGAACCGGGTGCAGGTTCCGACGCGGCCTCGCTTAAAACCAAGGCTGTGCTCGACGGCGATCACTATGTTGTCAGCGGATCAAAAGCCTTTATCTCCGGTGGTGGCGAGAACGAGCTTTATGTCACGATGACGCGGACGTCCGATGATGGCGCCAGCGGCGTGACCTGTCTGGTGATTGAAAAAGAGATGGAAGGCGTCAGTTTCGGCGCGAACGAGAAAAAGCTCGGCTGGCATTCCCAGCCGACGGCGCAGGTCAATTTCGATAATGTCCGCGTGCCAGTTGAAAACCGTGTCGGCGGTGAAGGTGAAGGCTTTCGTATTGCTATGGCTGGTCTTGATGGGGGGCGCCTGAATATCGGTGCCTGTTCGCTCGGCGGGGCGCAGCGCTGCCTTGACGAAGCGGTCGCCTATACCAAAGAGCGCAAGCAATTTGGCAAGAGTATCAGCGATTTTCAGAACACCCAGTTCATGCTGGCCGATATGGCTACCGATCTGGAAGCGTCCCGCGCGCTGCTTTATATGGCAGCGGTGAAGGTTACCCAAGGCGCGCCAGATAAAACCAAATTTGCAGCGATGGCGAAACGTCTGGCGACCGATAACGGTTCAAAAATCGTCAATGATGCGCTGCAACTCTTTGGCGGCTATGGCTATTTGCAGGATTATCCCATCGAGCGCTTCTGGCGCGATCTGCGGGTGCATTCGATCCTGGAAGGCACCAATCAGGTTATGCGGATGATTGTTTCGCGTGAAATGTTGCGGCAATGACCATCGCGTTGTCCGAAGAATAGAAAGATAAAATGACCGAAGATCTTATCATCAAGAAAACCGGCCGTGTCGGGCATATCAGCCTGAACCGTCCCAAAGTCATCCACTCGCTCAATCTCGCCATGTGTGAAGCGATGCGAGACACGCTAATCGAATGGCGTGACGATGATAGTGTGGAAGCTGTGATTATCGACCATAGTGAAGGCCGCGGTTTCTGTGCTGGCGGCGATATCGCTATGTTGCAGGCCTCCGGCAAAAAAGACGGAAAAGAAGGGTGTGAGTTTTTCTACAAGGAATATCAGCTCAATCATCTGCTTTTCGAATATTCCAAACCTGTCGTTGCCTTCATGGATGGCATCACGATGGGTGGCGGTGTTGGTATATCTCAACCGGCCAAATATCGCGTTGCGACGGAAAATACACGCTTTGCTATGCCGGAAACGGGTATCGGCCTATTCCCTGATGTCGGCGGAGGCTGGTTTTTGTCGCGGCTTGCGGGGCGTTTGGGTCAGTTTCTTGCGCTTACTGGTGCACGGTTAGACGGCGCGGAGTGCAAGGAAGTGGGATTGGCGACCCATTATGTGCCATCCGAAAACCTCGAAGAAGCAAAGCAGCGGATCAGCGAAAATCCTGATCGAATTGACGGGATATTAGGACAGCTGTCGGACATCGTTCCAGCCGCGCGAATTGCTGATAACCTCGACAAGATCGACAAATTTTTTGCCTCCGATGTCTATGAGGAAATTCTTGCCGCCCTGGATGCAGATGACAGCGATTGGGCGCTGAAAGAGCGCGGTACATTGGGTACGAAAAGCCCGCAAACCTGCAAGGTTGCGCTGCGTCAGCTAAAAGAAGGCGCGGCGATGGAGACATTTGCTGATGAGATGCGCAATGAATATCGCATCGGGTCGCGCGTGCTCGTTCGGCATGACTTTATCGAAGGCGTACGCGCTTTGATTGTCGACAAAGATAATGATCCCAAATGGAATCCTGCGACACCAGAAGACACAACTGATGAACTGATCGATGCCATCTTTGCTCCGCTGCCTGCGGACGAAGAGTGGGTACCGCTGGCTTAACAAGGAAATATACATGGCAGATTACGAAACAATATTGGTCGAACAGCGTGATGCTGTAACGCTGATTACGCTCAACCGGCCAAAGGCGCTTAATGCTCTGAACAGCCAGGTGCTCGCAGATTTGAAAGCGGCTTTTGCCGCTTATGATGCCGATGATAGTCAGCGCTGCGCCGTGATTACGGGTTCGGAAAAAGCTTTTGCCGCTGGTGCCGATATCAAGGAAATGGCCGAGCAGAGCTTTGCCGATATGTATGGCGACAATTTCTTCGCAGGTTATGACGATGTCGTTGCCACCCGCAAGCCATGGATTGCAGCGGTTGCAGGCTATGCGCTGGGCGGTGGTTGTGAACTGGCTATGATGGCAGATTTCATCATTGCCGGTGATAATGCCAATTTTGGCCAGCCGGAAATAAAACTCGCGGTGACCCCCGGAATGGGCGGTTCGCAGCGGATGACGCGTGCCGTCGGTAAAGCGAAATCGATGGAAATGTGCCTGACTGGCCGGATGATGAAAGCCGAGGAAGCAGAGCGCTCCGGCCTTGTTGCAAGGGTTGTGCCTGCTGCGGACCTGATCGACGAAGCTATTAAATCAGCAACTGAAATCGCCGGCATGGCACCGCTAGCGACCATTGCCACCAAAGAAATGGTCAATGCCGCCTTTGAGATGAATCTGCAGCAAGGCGTCGTCTTTGAACGCCGCCTGTTCCACGGACTTTTCGGCAGTGAAGATCAAAAAGAGGGCATGAAAGCCTTTATCGAGAAACGCCCGGGCAACTGGACAGGGAAATAGTCATGAAAATCGGATTTATCGGTCTCGGCAATATGGGCGGCGGCATGGCCGCGAATCTGGCGAAAGCGGGCCACGAGGTACACGCCTTTGATCTATCGGGTGAAGCGCTAGCCAAAGCGGGAGAAGCCGGTTGCCATCCGGTTAGCGACGCGGCCGATGCTGTGCGCGGGATGGAGGCTGTCGTCACCATGCTACCAGCGGGCAAGCATGTGCGGGCCGTCTATGCGAACGACGTGGTCATCAACGCTGGACCCGGAATGCTGGTCCTTGATTGCTCTACCATCGACGTTGATAGCGCGCGCGATGTTGCGGAAATGGCTAAAGCCAAGGGCATTCTTCCGGTTGATGCGCCGGTTTCGGGCGGTATTGCTGCGGCTAATGGTGGCACGCTCACCTTCATGGTGGGCGGTAGCGATGAAGCCTTCAAACGGGCCGAGCCGATCCTGTCCGATATGGGTAAAGCGGTTATCCATGCTGGTGATAATGGAGCAGGGCAGGCGGCGAAAATTTGCAACAACATGCTTTTGGGGGCCTCCATGGTTGCGACTTGTGAGACATTTAAGATGGCCGAAAAGCTCGGTCTCGACCTCCAAACATTTTACGATATTTCATCCAAAGCTTCCGGCCAAAATTGGTCGATGACCAGCTATTGCCCGGTTCCGGGTGTCGGACCGCAAAGTCCGGCAGATAATGGCTATAAAGGCGGCTTTGCTGCTGGCTTGATGCTTAAGGATTTGCGTTTGGCCATGGAAGCGGCGGAGAGTGCCGGGGCTCAGGTTCCCATGGGAGAAAAAGCCGCCGCCCTTTATACTCAATATGCCGAAGCGCAGGAGCAGGGCGGTATGGACTTTTCCGGCATCATCAAGATGCTGGATAGCTGACCAGTCTTGAGCCAGTTTTCGAATTTAAGCGGCTGGGCCATTGCAGGCGGTATAGCTGTTGTCGTTGCCGCTATTGCGGCCATTGCCGAACGCCGCCGCAACAATCGCAAGAATATCGAGAAAGTTGGCTTCATGCCCTGGCCATTTGTCATGCTGATGGCGCTGCTCTTCGCGGCGATTAGTGTCGGTTTGGCTTTCAAAGGCTATTGACGCTCATCATCTGGCAAACTGGGACAGGCAGTTTTGTGATGATAATCAGCACTGGCAAATGATTCCAAACGTCCGCCGTCTCGCTGCACATAGTCCGTTACTTTCAAATGCCCCGGCGCGATTAATCGATACTGCGTCTGACCCGTTTCGACTGCCGCATTGCTTTCTCCCCGGACTTGGTAATCGAGCGTAAGCCCCCGGTGCCCGGCCAAAGGACAAACGGCGAGCCTCATTCTGGCAGGTTCCCCGAACAATAAGCCTTGGCCGGACCAATCGCCAACCAGCCAATCAGGAGTGTCATAGCCATCGCTAGGCGTTTGAACTTCCATCGCCAGCATCAAAGGCATCCACAGAAACGCAGCTATCATTGACTGTCATTTTCGAAGAGCATCATGGCATTGTCATCAGGATCGTAAAAGGTCAGCAGTTTAACCATTCCAGGAATATGCTGGATATCACCGTCCTGTTTGACTTTGGCAGCGTCCAGACTAGCCTTTGCGTCAACGATATTCTTCACACCCCAGACTGGAGTTGCGCCGCCGCCCTGCTGAACAGTTTCGACCTGACTGAGACCAAGATTCACGTTCGTCATTCCAGTCGACATCTCTGCCCAGGCAATATCGTCCTCCTTGTACAACAGTTTAAAGTTTAGGATATTCGCATACCACTCGATCGAAGCATCTATGTCGCTGACGCCCATGGAAACGGTGAGATCACCGTCATAATCAATATTCATGCTGAAAACTCCTACTTTTTCCGAGTCGTGGTTGATTTAAGGTCAGAAAAGTATAGTAGATTAAATATTATGTCAATTTTGCCGTTATCTACAGTCCTGATGCTCAGCCGGTATCGCTGGTCGATTGCGATATTGGCGGCGCTATCTGGCGGCGGAGCGCGTTTTGTCGAGATATTGAAGCGCGTTGGCCTGTCGCGCGACAGCCTGTCCCGTGCTCTGGAACAACTTATTGATGCTGGCTGGGTAATCCGTAACCCCGGACATGGTCATCCGCTCCGCCCAGAATATCTGTTGACGAAAAGTGGGGAGGCGCTCGCAAGAACGGCTGATTCTGTTATTGCGGCACAGAACCGTTTGGAAATCCCTGTGCAGGATATGAGCCGATGGACGCTTCCTCTGGTTCACGTCCTTGCCGATGGGCATCATCGTTTCAGTGCAATAGAGAGAGCGCTGCCAGAGGCATCACCACGGGCAGTTTCGCTCGGTCTTAAGGCAACTGTTATGCAACAATTGGCTAAGAGGAAGGTATTGGATGGGTTTCCACCAACGACTGAATATCTTCTCGCGAGGAACGGTAGATATCTCGCCGAAGCGCTAGAAATCTCTTAGAGACAAGCCTCAAGCAATGGCTGTTCAAAACCATATTGCCGGGCTTTTTCAAGCGTGTAAGGGCGCAGACCGGATGATTGATACTCACCGATAATCTTGCCATCGGCATCTTCGTCAAGATACTGATATTTGAACAGTTCTTGGGTCACAATCACATCGCCCTCCATCCCGATAACTTCGGTGATGTTGGTGGTACGACGAGAACCATCGCGCAGACGTTTCACCTGAACAATTAGATCAACTGATTCTGCAATCTGGCGTGAAATAGCTTCTTTCGGGATCTTGATGTCACCCATCAAAATCATATTTTCCATACGGCCAAGACACTCGCGGGGAGAGTTCGCGTGAAGCGTACACATGGAGCCATCATGGCCCGTGTTCATGGCGGCGAGAAGATCGAAACATTCCGCGCCACGAATCTCACCCAGAATGATCCGATCAGGACGCATACGCAGGGCGTTTTTCACGAGGTCACCGATGGTAATGGCGCCTTCGCCTTCAAGGTTTGGTGGACGTGTTTCGAGCGGTAACCAGTGCGGTTGCTGCAAGCGAAGCTCGGCGGCATCCTCGATGGTCAGCACGCGCTCGCCAGGATCGATCATTTTCGACATCGCGTTGAGCATGGTCGTTTTACCAGAACCCGTACCGCCAGAAATAACCACGTTAAAGCGGCAAGCACCGGCAATTTTAAGCGCCGTACACATATCGTCAGACATCGAGCCAAAGCCCTTCATCATGTCGAGCGTAATCGGTTTCTCGGAGAATTTACGAATGGAGATCGCCGTGCCTTTAAGGCTTAGCGGTGGAACGATGACGTTCACACGAGAACCATCAGCAAGACGCGCATCGGCAAGTGGTGTGGTTTGGTCGACCCGGCGACCAACCTGGTTCACGATACGTTGCGCTATCTGAAAAAGATGTTCTTCATCGCGGAATTGAATCGGCGCGATTTCCAGCTTACCCTTGATCTCAATATAAGTCTGTTCAGGACCATTGACCATGATATCCGAAATATCAGGGTTCTGAAGCAGTTCCTCGAGCGGGCCAAAGCCAAGTAGCTCGTCGACCAACACTTTTTCTAGCGCAAATTGCTCGCGCCGGTTCAGTGTCAGTTTCAGCTCCGTCAGCACTTCCATGATGATCGGCCGGAATTCTTCGGTCAGTTCTTCCTTATTCAGCGTCGCTGCGGCTTCGGGATCAACCCGTTCCAGCAGGCGCGGCAGGACTTGTTCTTTAATCTTGTGGACAGAGGCGCCGAAGCCCTCGTCTTTGTTGGTATCTTCTGGTGCTGCATTGGACCGGTCAGCAAGGCGCGACATTGCATCGCCTTCGTCCGGAGCGGGAGCTTCAGCGGATTTCTGTTCGCCAGGGAGTGGAACGGCATCGATCGGTGGAAATTGCCCCCCACCTGCTGGCTTGTCGAGATCTTCCTGATCAGCGCTGGGTTTGGACCCTCCGCCGCCAGACATCGGTTTTGCAACGCCAAATGACGGCCGTCCGCCACCCAATCCATTTTTCTTACCAAATGCGCTCATGTCTCTCCGCCGGAAATAGTTCGTTCCCTAATCGTCAAACATCTCTTTCAAGGAAAATGGTTAATGTTTGGATAATGGTGCTGGGACAGTTTCGGATTTATAAATCCCGTTCTCGTTGAAAATGAAGGTTGTTTCTTGGCTCCTAGGCTGCAATCGACGGACATAAGCAATGGTGATCGGAACGGTTTTGCAGGCAGATAAAAATATTGGAAAGACGGTGGCAGGCAGCGGTATCTTGCTGGCGCTGATAGCTTTTTCCGGTTTTCCGATTGGCGATGCTTTCATCAAATCTATGGCGGGCGCATGGCCGGCCCCTGCGGTTGCTGCGCTGCGCTTCACGATTGGCGCCATCGCTCTGGCTGTGATTCTCTTTTGGCGAGAGGGCAGGGCTGGTTTTCAGATTAACCGGCCTTGGTTGCATGTCGCACGCGGCCTGGCTTTGACGGTTGGGACCCTTACTTTTTTTTCGGCCATTTATATCATGCCATTGGCCGACGCGGTCGCGATATCCTTTGTGAACCCGATCCTGACGGCTCTGTTCTCAGGGTGGTTCTTAAACGAGAAGATGCGCCCCGCGACATGGGTAGCGACAATAGTGGCCTTTGGCGGCGTGCTGATCATGCTGCGCCCCAATGTAGCAGCTTTTGGCTGGATCGCTATATTACCACTAATCACCGCGGTCGCGATGGCAGCTATGTTGATCCTTAACCGCATGGTATCAAGCCAGCGCTCCATATTTGCAGCGCAATTTTATATCGCTTTCTGGGCCGCCATATTTTTGTCGATTGCGGCTGTTGTAGGGCATTTTCTGGTTCCCGTCATGCTTATCCCCGGTGCGCCGGATTGGGATGTCATCCTGCGGTGCGCAATTGTTGCGGTAACGGCGACGAGCTGCCACTTTCTGCTCTATATGGCGACGATGCGGACTACGGCTGCGGCGATTGCGCCGATTGTCTATATACAGTTGATCATCGCTTCGTTGATCAGCGTGTTTATATTCGGGGACGCGATTGATCCCCTCGCGCTGGTCGGCGGCGGTTTGATACTGTTAAGTGGATTGTTTCTGTGGCGCAGTGAGCGCAAAGCGACAACGGTGCTGGAAGCTTAGGAAACGGCCTCAGCCAATACCGTAAGGCCTTTTTCATTCACTTCAGCAAAACCGCCTTGAACGGTGATAACTTCGGCTTCTGCGCCTTCGTTGGCATAGATGGTCAATTCAGCGTCGCGAATGGTGGACATAAATGGCGCATGGCCTTCCAACACGCCAAAGTCGCCTTCTGTGCCAGGCACAACAACCATGTAAACATCATCCGACCGGACAAGCTTCTCAGGGGTTACAAGTTCAAAATGTAGGTTTGCCATCAATTAATGTCCCTATTCCCCTCCCGTGAGGGAGGGGGAATGGATTAAGCTGCTTCTGCTGCCAGTTTTTTGCCTTTTTCAAGCGCTTCTTCAATGCCGCCAACCATGTAGAAGGCATTTTCAGGAAGGTGATCATATTCACCGTCCACAACCGCTTTAAAGGACTTGATCGTATCTTCCAGATCAACAAACTTACCTTTGATGCCGGTAAAGACTTCTGCAACGTGGAAAGGCTGCGACAGGAATTTTTGAATTTTCCGAGCGCGCTGAACGACCAGCTTATCTTCTTCAGACAGCTCGTCCATGCCGAGAATGGCGATGATGTCTTGCAGCGACTTATATTTTTGCAGGATTTCCTGAACAGCACGCGCCGTATCATAATGTTCCTGACCCACAACACGTGGCTCGAGAACACGTGATGTTGAATCGAGCGGATCAACAGCAGGGTAGATGCCCAGCTCTGAAATCGCACGGTTCAAAACGGTGGTGGCGTCCAAGTGGGCAAAGGAGGTTGCCGGTGCTGGATCGGTCAAATCATCGGCAGGAACGTAAATCGCCTGAACCGATGTAATTGAACCCTTATTGGTTGAGGTAATACGCTCTTGCAGCTGACCCATGTCAGTGGACAGGGTTGGCTGATAGCCCACAGCCGAAGGAATACGGCCAAGAAGCGCGGACACTTCTGAACCAGCTTGCGTGAAGCGGAAGATGTTATCGACGAAGAACAAAACGTCCTGTCCTTCTTGATCGCGGAAATATTCTGCGATGGTCAAACCGGATAGAGCAACGCGGGCACGCGCGCCGGGAGGCTCGTTCATCTGACCGTAGACGAGGGCCACTTTGGAGCCTTCGGGCGTTGCATTGCCGTCTGCGTCTTTCGCGATAACATTCGCGTCGAGAAATTCGTGATAGAGATCGTTACCTTCACGGGTACGTTCACCAACACCGGCGAAAACGGATGTACCGCCATGGCCTTTGGCAATATTGTTGATCAGTTCCTGAATGAGAACGGTCTTACCAACGCCGGCACCGCCGAACAGGCCAATTTTACCGCCCTTTGCATAAGGTGCGAGCAAGTCGACAACCTTAATACCGGTGACGAGAATTTCGCTGTCGGTGGACTGGTCCACGAACAAAGGCGCTTCTGCGTGAATAGGAGCAGCACTTTTCGCGCCAATTGGGCCAAGCTCATCGATAGGTTCGCCAATTACGTTCATGATACGGCCGAGCGTTTCTGGGCCAACGGGCATCATGATCTGCGAACCGGTGTCGGTGACTTCCTGACCACGGGTCAAACCTTCGGTCGCATCCATCGCGATGGTACGCACGGTGTTTTCGCCGAGATGCTGAGCAACCTCTAGCACCAGACGGTTGCCGTTATTGTCGGTTTCCAGAGCCGACAAAATTGCCGGAATGTCCGTATCAAAGGTCACATCGACGACAGCGCCGATAACCTGTGAAATGCGGCCTACATTGTTGGTTTTTGCCATTTGTCTTTCCTTGCGTACTTGCTTTAGAGCGCTTCTGCGCCAGCGATAATTTCAATCAATTCGGTGGTAATCGCGGCCTGACGGCTGCGGTTGTAGACGATGGTCAGGTCGTCGATAAGCTCTCCGGCGTTGCGGGTTGCATTTTCCATGGCGGTCATCGACGCGCCTTGCTCGCCAGCATTATTTTCCAGCAATGCGCCGAAAACCTGCGTTGTCAGGTTGCGCGGAAGCAATTCCGTGAGGATTTCTTCCTCATCCGGCTCATATTCTACCGCAGCGTCTGAACCACCGCCTTCGACGGCCTCGATGGCAACGGGAATAATCTGTTGCCGTGTTGGTTCCTGCACCAAAGCGGATTTGAACTTGGAATAGAACAGGTGCGCGACGTCAAACTTGCCGTCTTCGACCATTTCGGTCAGATCAGCGGCAATTGCCTTCGCTTCTTCAAAGCCGGGAGCTTTAACGACACTGGTGTCATAATGTTTGATAATCTGGTCTGGATAAGCCCGCTTGATAACGGGAATGCCTTTGCGGCCAACCATGTAGAACAAGACAGTCTTACCCTCGGCAGTCAGCGCTTCGGCCTTCACCCGCGCTGCCTTGACGATATTGGCGTTAAAGCCGCCGCAGAGACCGCGATCGGATGTTGCAACAACGATCAGATGAATTTGATCCTTGCCTGTACCAGCCAACAGTTTTGGTGAATTTTCATCCACTGTCACTTTACCGGCAAGACTGGCCATGACCTTTGCCATTTCATTGGCATAGGGACGCGCGGCTTCCGCTGCCATCTGCGCACGGCGCAATTTGGCGGCAGCCACCATTTTTTTGGCCTTGGTGATCTTCTGGGTCGATTTAACCGACCCGATCCGATCCTTAAGTTCTTTTAAGGAAGCCATTAGGCGAAGCTCTTACCAAATGCGGCAAGCGCGTCTTCAAGAGCGGCCTTAGTATCATCTTTCAAGTCGCCGCTTTCACGGATCGTTTTCAAAATGTCCGCATGATCGGCGCGCATATGAGCAAGCATGGCTTCTTCATAGCGGTTCACATCGGTTACGGCGACAGTGTCGAGGTGGCCGTTTGTACCGGCATAGATAGAAGCAACCTGCTCTTCAAACGCTAGTGGCGAAAACTGCGCCTGTTTCAGAAGCTGCGTCAAACGCTCACCGCGTGCCAGCAATTTCTGTGTCGAAGCATCAAGATCGGAACCAAACTGCGCAAAGGCAGCCATTTCGCGATATTGAGCGAGATCGAGTTTAATTGAACCGGAAACCTTTTTCATGGCTTTCGTTTGTGCAGCGGAACCCACACGGGAAACCGATAGACCCACGTTAATCGCAGGACGGATGCCCTGGTTGAACAGGTCGGTTTCGAGGAAGATCTGACCATCGGTAATCGAAATCACGTTGGTTGGGATGTACGCCGAAACGTCACCAGCCTGTGTTTCAATGATCGGCAAAGCGGTCAGTGAACCAGAACCATTATCTTCATTCATTTTTGCAGCACGTTCGAGCAAACGACTATGCAGATAGAAAACGTCACCAGGATAAGCTTCACGTCCAGGAGGACGACGCAGCAACAAGGACATCTGACGATAAGCCACAGCCTGTTTAGAAAGATCGTCATAAACGATACAAGCGTGCATGCCGTTGTCGCGGAAATATTCGCCCATCGTCACGCCGGTATAAGGTGCAAGATATTGCAGCGGAGCAGGCTCGGAAGCGGTTGCAGCAACAACGATAGAATATTCCATCGCGCCGTTTTCTTCGAGCTGACGGACGATCTGCGCTACGGTTGAGCGCTTCTGTCCAACGGCAACATAGATACAGTAGAGTTTCTTGCCTTCGTCATCACCAGCGTTCACATTCTTCTGGTTGATGAAGGTATCGATGGCGACAGCGGTTTTACCGGTTTGACGGTCACCAATGATCAACTCGCGCTGGCCACGGCCAACAGGAACCAGAGCATCGAGAGCTTTAAGACCCGTCTGAACAGGCTCGTGAACCGATTTACGCGGGATAATGCCCGGCGCTTTGACTTCAACACGGCTACGCTGCGATGTTTTGATCGGGCCTTTGCCGTCAATAGGATTGCCGAGACCGTCAACAACGCGTCCGAGCAATTCCTTGCCGATGGGAACGTCCACAATCGTCCCGGTCCGCTTAACAATGTCACCTTCTTTAATATCCGCATCCGAACCGAAGATAACGACACCGACATTATCGGCTTCAAGGTTTAGCGCCATGCCCTGGGTGCCGTTGGAGAATTCAACCATCTCACCCGCTTGCACCTGATCAAGGCCGTGGATACGAGCGATGCCGTCACCAACAGCCAAAACGGTTCCGACTTCGGAAACCTGGGCTTCATTGCCAAAATTGGCGATCTGGTCTTTGATGACCTTTGAAATTTCTGCTGCGCGAATATCCATTATGTCTTCCTTTAGCCCTTCATGGCCTGAGATAGCGTGTTCAAACGGGTTTTGATGGAGTTGTCGATCATTTGGCTGCCAATTTTGACAACCAAACCGCCCAAAATGGACGGATCGACAGAGGTGGAAACCGAAACATCGCTTCCCACACGTTTCTTAAGCTGCGCCTTGAGCGCATCAATTTGTGTATCATCCAGCGGATGAGCGGAGGTCACTTCCGCCGTGATTTCGCCGCGATGGCTGGAGGCCAAAGTGGAGAAGGCACGAATGACGGCCGGAATCTGGTCGAGACGGCGATTGGCCGCAAGCACACCCAGTACGTTTGTGGTCAGATCATCCAGCTTCATTTTTTTGGAAATACCGGCAATTGCTTTGCCGGCATCGGCGCGGGACAAAACCGGGCTGCTGATCAGCGCCTTGAGGTCGTCCGATTCGCCCATCGATTTGTGAAGCGAAGCAAGGCTCGCTTCCACTGTGTCGATGGCTTTGTTTTCGGTGGCCAAAGCGAACAGCGCAGTGGCGTAACGCCCCGCTAAACTCGCTCTAATGCCGCTGGAATTCTCCACGCGTTCGTTACTCCGTGCCTGTATTATTGACCTGATAACCGGATCAAAAAACTGGTAAGTGATTGGTGCCCGTTGGCAGGTGAAATACACTGTATCTCGCCTTTAGTTGGGCGGCGTCTAGCAACCATTTTGCTGCGATGCAAGATGGCACTCGACCGCTTTTTTAAGAATGCCAAAAAAGGCAGATTTTCAGGCTGTCTGATTATGTCTGAGGTAAGATTTTGCTTTGATCGCAAGATACGGGATGCAGGGGATCGGAAAGGCTGGCAAAAGAACGGCATGAGCAAGCACGAATCCTTGATTGATAGCAATATGGCGTGGCAGGCTGTGGCCAATCGCGACAGGTCTTTTGACGGCCAGTTTGTCACCGGTGTGCTGACCACCGGCATTTATTGCCGCCCGTCCTGCGCCGCACGCCACCCCAAGCGAGAAAATGTGCGTTTTTTTGCCAAGCCGGAGCAGGCGGAAGCCGCAGGACTGCGAGCTTGTTTGCGGTGCTTGCCAAAAGATGTCGCGCGCGATGATGCGGCCGTGAAGGCGGTCATTGACGCGATCCGAATGGCCGAGATGGCGCCGACACTGGAAGAATTGGGTGCAATAACCGGTTATTCGCCAACCCATCTGCAGCGTATTTTTAAACGAGAGATGGGATTGTCTCCTGCCGCTTATGCGCGTGCGCTTCGGTCAGAACGGGTCAAGGAAGCGCTGGAAAGTGGCGCGTCGGTGACAGAAGCAATATATGATGCGGGCTATGGGTCGGCATCGCGATTTTATGCAGACAATGGAAAGAGGTTAGGCATGAAGCCAAGTGCTTGGAAAAACGGCGGGGCAGGGGTTTCCATCCAATGGGCGAATGTCGAAACATCGCTCGGTACCATGATGGTGGCCGCGACGGATAAAGGTGTGTGCTGTCTCTCGTTCAACGAAGGCGAAGAAGAATTAAGCGCTCGTTTCCCGAAAGCTGACTTGCAAGTGGGCGACGATGCGTTCCAGGCTTTGGTTAGCCAAGTCACCGCTTCTGTGGAGAAGCCCGGCGACTTTAGCCATATCCCGCTGGATGTTCAGGGAACAGCATTTCAGGAAGCCGTCTGGCAAGAACTCCAGAAAATCCCGTTGGGCGAGACACGCAGCTATGCGGATATCGCGGCGGCCATCGGCAAGCCCAAAGCCGTGCGGGCAGTAGGTAGCGCCAACGGTGCCAATAATGTTGCAGTGCTAATTCCTTGCCACCGAGTGGTGCGCAGCGATGGCACCATGGGCGGCTATGCATATGGCTTAGAGATAAAAGAACGTTTGCTTAAAAAGGAAGCCCCACAATGACGGATAAGATTGCGCAGTTTGCTAAGCTGCATCAACCGGGCAAGCCATTGATCCTTTATAATATATGGGATGCTGGCAGCGCGCGGGTCGCTGTTCGGGCAGGAGCTCAAGCGGTGGCAACAGGCAGCCTGTCTGTCGCCGGCGCGCAGGGGTTTGACGATGGCGAGAAATTACCCTTCGATGTTGCCCTGATCAATGCAAAGCATATCGTGGCGGCCGTGGATGTGCCGGTCAGCATTGATCTGGAAACAGGATATGGCGACGACGCCAATGCTGTTGGAGCCAACGCCCGATTGATGAAAGAAGCCGGGGTGGCAGGTCTGAATATTGAAGATCAGGACCTATCTGCGGGCGGACTGCGTGACGTGGCAGCACAGGCGGATCGGATTAAGGCAGCGGCCGATACTGGAATATTCATCAACGCACGGACGGATATATTTATTCAAACCCCGGCTGAAAACCATGATGAAATTCGGGTTCAGGCCGTGCTCGAGCGATGCCGATTTTATGCCGATATGGGCGCGGGCAGTTTTTTCATTCCATTTGCCGTGGACGAAAAAATTATCGCCATGGTTTGCGAACAGGCGCCTTTGCCGGTCAACGTCATGATAATGCCTAATAGCCCGTCTCTAGAGCGACTGGCTGAGCTTGGCGTTGCGCGTATAAGCTATGGTCCTGGTCCGTGGATGGCAGTGATGGCGGCTTTCGAAGCTGAAGCGTTGAAAATATTCAGCAATCGGGACTGAGCTTTTGCTCTAGCCTTTGTGATCCGGCGCTGGTTTGATGATCATCAACAAAATCAGCGGGACCAGCCCGATAAATGCTGCAATGGCAAAGGGTGCTCCGACGAAGCGAAAAGGCGCGGCATCGCTGGTAAAATAGGATAGCGAGCCGTTATAAAGCAGCGGCGCGATCATCGCGGCCAGGGCAGCCATGCTGCCGTTAAAGCCTTGCAGCTCCCCTTGCATATTGCTGGGCGTCCGCCGGGACATCATCGCATTAATGCTAGGCATAGCCATGCCTTGTATTCCGACGATTAGGCATAGGGATATCGCAACCCAACTGGTATCGATGAGCACGTAAACTACGCATATTATGATCGCGACGAATATCGCGAATATCGCGGTTTTTCGCTCACCCACGGCGCTGACAAAGCGGCCAATTAGAAAGACTTGTACCAGTGCCATGGATAGGCCGACACAAGTGAGCGACAATCCCACCATCTTGCTATCCCAACCATATTGCGCCGGTGCGAAAAAGGCCCAACTGGTGGGATAGATGGAGCTGCTGAGCATCCACAGGAAATAGATCATGGCGACACCGAGCAGGTTCGGTAATTTCCTGAGATTGAGAAGGGCCCCCAGCGGATTAGCACGTTTCCAATCGAAACTGCGTTTCTGCTCCGGCGCCATTGTTTCAGGAAAAGCAAACCAGCCGTAGAGGAAATTGAGAAAAGCCAGTCCGCCAGCCACGAAAAACGGAATGCGCGTTCCATAATCGCCTAAAAACCCCCCGAGTGCAGGGCCAACAACGAAGCCTATGCCAAAAGCTGCTCCCACCAAGCCAAAGCTTTTCGCCCGATCTTCATCACTCGACATATCAGCCATTGCGGCATTGGCCGGACCAAATATCGCGCCAAGGCCGCCAGCAATGGCGCGGCCGATAAAGAGCCAGATGATCGAGGGCGCAAAGCCCATCAGCGCAAAATCAATACCAAAGGCAAGCAGCGAGACCAAAAATACCGGGCGGCGGCCAAATCGATCGCCCAGATTGCCGACCAGCGGTCCCATCAGAAACTGAAAAAAGGCATAAGTGGCGCTGATGAAGCCGCCAATCATGGTTGCTTCGGACAGGCTGACACCCTCCAGTTCCTGAATAAGCTCAGGCAGCACCGGCATGATGATGCCAAAGCCAACAGAATAGATGAACACGGTCAACAGTACGAAGCGCATGGCCGCTTGGCGCTGCTTGTCTGCTATCATAGGAGGCTAGCGATCATTGCGAGCTTTTCTCGCATTCATAAACCAGTCTTTCGTTGGTCTGCATCGGCAATTCCGTTCGAATGGCTTTGACCATCTCATCGATATCAGACAGCGCTTGCTCATCAGCTGTACAAGCGCGGTTGCCATATTGCTTTCGGATCTCCCGCGCTTTCGTCATCGCGGACAGGCCTAGAAGATAGCGTTCGGTTGTAAATTCTGAGCGGCTGGGGTCAAAGCTGCTGATGGTCACGGTTTGCTCTTCATTGGGGACGAAGATACGAGACCATTTGGCCCCATCACGGCCATATTGGGTGCGCCCGTTCACGCATCCGCCTTCTGCCCAGTCAATGTCCAGAGTGTCGACCTGTGATACCGTGATCCGACTGCGTTCCGGGTTGATGCGGCATTGATATTTGCCGCTGGACGCCAGTGTCGGCGCACCATTTCCATTGTCTTTTTCAAGTCCCTGTTCCTTCAGCGCTGCCGCAACACGGTCATCAATTTCCGTAAAGGCAGGCCGAGACAGAAATACGAGAATGGCACCGACCAGCAGCAGTGCCGCACCGCCCGCGGTTCCGATAGCGGGGGTCCGTTTATTTTGGATCATCAAATAGCCTGCGCCGCCAACCGACACCAGCGACAACACCAGCATCAATGCCGCAATTGCCATCTGGTTTTCGCGCTCGATAATAATGTCCTGCGAGATAGTTGTGCGCAGTTTAGTCTCCGTTTTTTGTCGCTCAGCAGCTTCCGCCTTATTGGCTGCTTCTATCTTGGCGCGGGCGGCGGCCTCGCGCCGCTGCTCTTGAAGACTGATGTCGGCGGCAGAGCGGCAAGGCGTCGCCGTCAGCCCAGCTTTCACGCCCGCTTTGCGCAGGAAGGATAAAATCTCGCGACTGGAAACGGCAAAGCCAAATTCTGCGTCATTGCCATCGGATAGCGATCCAAAACTGTTGGCGCCCAATATACGGCCGCAATTGTCTATGAGCGGTCCACCGCTATTGCCGCTAGCGATAGGCGCGGTGTGGAGGATCGTATCAAATTGCTTGGTGGTGCGGCCGCCAGAGACAGAACCACGCGTCTTGACCGGTGACATGGGATTGATCAGATCATCAAGATTAAGCCCCTGCGCGCGGTCGACCGAGCCCGGATAACCGATGGCGACCACATTAGCGCCGTCCCCGACCGGCCCACTGAAAACCGTCATAGGCGGCAGGCGTCCGCCATCTTGCAACTGAATAAGCGCCAGATCATTGCCGGGAGAATAAGCGATCACCTTACCGCCATAGCTCTTGCCGCCCTGTGATGGCACAATGCCGATGACGACTGATTTTTCCTGCCGCGCAATTTCGACCACATGAGCGTTGGTCACGATTTTGTCAGGCGCGACCGCAAAGCCGCTGCCGTGGCCGACAAAGGCGACCTTATCGCCGTCTGTTGCCGCCAGAACAACGCGGACGACAGACCGGCTGGCGGCCGCAATATCGGCGGGGTCAGCATGAGCCGGGCCAGCAAGCATTGTGGTTAGGGCAAGAGCACAAATAGCAAGAAAACGGTTCATCAATTACCCTTTAGAGTTTCGTGCTCCGCACTTGATGCGGAGCCCAGAGTGAATGCAGCGCTACCATCACCCTAGGCTCCGCATCAAGTGCGGAGCACAATCCAGTGATATTTTCCAAGAATCAAACAAAGCTGTAGGGGTCGACATCCACACCAACCCGAACGGCTCTTGGCCATTCCAGTTTTTCGAGCCATTCGCGCATAATCTCCTGCAAGTCGACGGCTCTGTGGGCGTGGACCAGCAAACGATGGCGATGGCGGCCGCGCAACATCGCGAGCGGGGCAGGGGCCGGGCCATAGACTGCGAAACCTTCGACCTTAGGCGCTGTTTGGCCGATCAGCCTTGCCGTTTCCATCGCTTCCTTGTTATCTTCCGACGATATAATAATCGCGGCGAGCCTTGAGAAGGGCGGCGCTGCGGCTTCGCGTCTGGATTCCGTTTCGGCGACATAAAAGCCCTCGCGGTCGCCCTTGATCAGCGCTTGTATGACGGCAGCGCCCGGCATGCGTGTTTGGACATAGACGTGGCCGGGTTTCTCGGCGCGACCCGCGCGTCCGGCAACTTGGGCGATTTGTTGAAAGCTGCGTTCAGCTGCGCGCAGGTCGCCGCCTTCCAGACCTATGTCAGCGTCCACCACACCGACCAACGTCAGGTTCGGAAAGTGATAGCCCTTGGTCACAAGCTGCGTGCCGACGACGATGTCTATCGCGCCGGCTTCCATCTGGGCGACAAACTCTCCAGCCTTGGCGGGAGACCAGATTGTGTCAGACGTGACGATGGCGGTTCGCGCTTGCGGAAACAGCATTTTGACTTCGTCGCAGATGCGCTCAACTCCGGGGCCACAGGCAACCAGCGAGTCCTCGTCACTACATTCCGGGCATTTCTCCGGTTGTGGCATGACATGACCGCAATGGTGGCAGGCAAGCCTTTTGGTCAACCGATGTTCTACCATCCATGCTGTGCAATTGGGGCAGTTGATACGGTGACCACAAGTACGGCAGAGGGTCAAAGGCGCAAAACCCCGACGGTTGAGGAACAGCAAGGACTGCTCACCTTTGTCGAGATTTTCTTCGAGCGCGTTGATTAGGGTCGGCGCGAGCCATGACCCGCGTGCCGGAATATTTTGCGTGAGGTCCAATGCCTCGATTTCGGGCAATGTCGCCGCGCCAAAGCGGGCAGGGAGTTCGAGTAGCTCATAATTGCCCTGTTCCACCTGATGGCGGCTTTCAATCGCTGGAGTGGCAGAGGCCAGCACAACGGGAATTTTTTCATGCAATCCGCGCATCACAGCGACATCGCGGGCATGATAGCGCACGCCATCTTCCTGCTTGAAACTTACTTCATGTGCCTCATCAACGATGATGAGACCAAGAGCTTTATAGGGCAGGAATAAAGCGGATCGGGCCCCAACCACCACCTTGGCATCGCCATCCGCCAACGCACGCCAGTTTTTCTTGCGTTCCGATTGTTTGAGACCGCTGTGCCAAGCGACCGGTTCCGTGCCAAAGCGCGCCTTGAACCGGTCCAAAAACGGCTCTGTCAGAGCAATTTCGGGCAGCAGGACCAAAGTCTGCTTATTCTGGCGTAGTGCCTCTGCGACGGCCTCAAAATAGACTTCGGTCTTGCCGGACCCGGTCACACCATCGAGCAAATAGGGTTGGAAGGCCGCATCCTGAACTGCACGAATAAGTGTATCACTGACTCGGTTTTGATCCTCGCTTAAATCAACCTTGGCAAAATCTGGGTCCGGTTGCCGGATATCGGCGAAAGGCGACACTTCGCTGCGATCCAACGCGCCCGCTTTCTCCAAACCGCGGATGACCGCGACGGACACATCTGCCTTGAATGCCAATTCGCTGATGGTGCCTTGCACATCGGTCAGTTTTTGGAGCGCCTGTTCGCGCTGCGGCGTCATTCGGTCGGGGACATTGCCGTTTAACTGATATTCGATAATCGGCCGGTTGTCCGCAAAGGCCGCGCCGCTCGATAACACCATGCGCAGCACCGAGGCAGGGGACGCGAAATAGTAACGCGCGGTCCATTCAATCAACCGGCGCAGCGGCGCGGATAGCGGCGGCACGTCGCGTAGTTCCAAAAGAGGGCGTAATTTTTTCGCGTCAATTTCGTCCACCGGAAAGCTCTCGGCTTCCCATACGACACCCGGTACCTTGCGTGGTCCCAGCGGAGCCATCACGATCGAACCCGGACGCGCGTCCATATCTTCGGGTACCCGGTAATCGAGCGGCCCGAGAGCAGCATTGAGCAAAAGCACTCTTGCCCTGTCTTTGGCGCGATCTTTGGTGCGATTCATTTGCCTTCTATAAGCATGCTTTGGGATCGCGTCACCAACTGCTATGATGGTTAGAGGGGCCAGGGGAGTAATAAAAATGAAAACTATCAATCGCCGGAATTTTCTGGCTGCAGGTGGCGCTGTCGCCATCCTATCACTGCCGGGTTGCGCCAGTCTGCCAACATTGAGCCTAACCGAGGCGGTTAAACGCTTGCTGACGCTATCTTCGCAAAATGCGTTTGCCGAACTGATGCAGCCTAACGGATTTTTTGACAGTCAGGTTGCTCGGATATCCGTTCCTGACAGGTTAGGCGGTACGCGTGTGACAAATATTGCAACAGCGGTGCTGCGATCCAAGCCAATCCAGAAACGTCTGCTTAAGCAAGTTAATCGTGCGGCCGAAAAAGGCGCGGAACTAGCTGCTCCGGTTATTGCTGATACAATCCGCGGCATGAGCATATCCGATGCCGCGGCAATCATCAAAGGCGACGACCGTGCCGCAACCAACCTCTTGCAGGGTCAGCTTGGCACATCGCTGGCGACCCGGATATTGCCCGGGGTCAGTCAGGGGCTGAACCTGTTCGATAACGAGATTATCAATCTGGTATTATCGCAAGTCAGCGACATCGATTTTGCGGATATCAGCGGCGATGTCACGAACGCGGTGAGCGACGCGATCTACCGGTCTATCGGCGCGCAAGAAGCAAAGATCAGGGCCAATCCGCAGGCAACCAATGATCCGTTGCTGATAGGCGTGTTCGGTCTGACCTAATCCCCAAATAGCCCCCAAGCTATCCACAGTTTTCTGCACAGCTTTTCCTGGTGCTGTGTTTCGTGTTGCCGGAAAAGACGGTAGGTATCCTGCAATATCTATTAACGCACCCGCATCAGGAGCACAGACCGCATGAAATTTTTTGTAGACACCGCTGATACTGCCGAAATTGCCGATCTGGCTGCGACGGGAATGGTAGATGGCGTGACCACCAACCCCTCGCTGATCAAAAAATCCGGCCGTGACATCATGGAAGTGACAAAGGAAATTTGCGGTCTGACCGATGGACCGGTCTCTGCCGAAGTCGTCGCGCTGGACCATGAAACGATGATGAAAGAAGCCGAAGTCTTGCGCAAAATTGCGGATAACGTCTGCATCAAAGTGCCGCTCACCATCGATGGCCTGAAAACTTGCAAGGCGCTAACTAACGAAGGCACGATGGTCAATGTCACGCTTTGCTTCTCTGCCAATCAAGCATTGTTGGCGGCAAAAGCAGGCGCGAGCTTCATCTCCCCCTTTGTCGGTCGCCATGATGATAATGGTTTCGATGGCATGAAGCTGATCGATGATATCCGGCTGATTTATGATAATTATGCTTTTGATACCGAAATTCTGGTCGCCTCTATCCGCCACCCGATCCATGTTCTGGAATCCGCACGCATTGGTGCCGATGTCGGCACGATGCCGCCCAACGTCATTCGTGGTCTGTTCAAACATGTGCTAACCGACAAGGGTATCGAAGGATTCCTTAAGGATTGGGCGGATACCGGCCAGAATATCGGGTAATCAATAGCATCTTGTCATTCCAGCGAAAGCTGGAATGACAACCAAGGCTAAAAGCCTTTAGGTGCCGGATCGACGACGCCGAAGCTTCCGCTTTTGATCTCCTGCACTTCCAGAGCGCGTTCGGAAATGCCATTACGGCGGAAACGGAAGACGCCGTCTAACCCGATAAACCCACCGGAATCGGTGAGTTGCCTGATCGGGAAGGGCGAGCCGACTTTCCAGTTTTGCGCGACTTTTACGGTCAACAGAACCGAGTCATATCCCAAGCTTGATAGCCGGAACGGCGCGCGGCCATAGCGGCTACGATATTTGTCGGCATATTGCCGGTACAGCCCGTCCGAAACACTGGCAAACCAAGCCCCGCGCATGGCCGGTGACCCAGCAAGGTTGCTGCTGGTATTCCACAAGTCCGTACCAAGAATTTTGGCGCTGCCACTTGCATTTTTCCGAATGTAGGGCGCAGCTTTGATAGCCATGGTGCCATTGTCCGCGAGCAGCACTGCGTCAAAATCACCATTTTGCGAGAGTTTTTTGGTCGCCGCTTCGATGGATTTGGAATCCCGGTTGAAATTCTGGATTGAGATTACCGTCCCGCCAGCATCCTTTACCGAACGAAGCAAGGTAGAAGACGCCCGTTGTCCATAGACACCATTGGGCACCAGCGCGGCAAATCGGTTCATACCCTTAGACTTGGCATAGCCAACGACGCGGTCAATCGACTGCGAAGGAATATGGCCCAGCAGGAAGACGTTATTGCCCGCAACTCCGGCATCATTAGAGAAGCTCAGGATTGGCACGCCAGCCGGCCGTGCAATATTCGCCGTAGCCACAACATTGTCGCTGAGCAGGGGGCCGAGGATGAGCTTATTGCCATCGGCAACCGCTTTACGTGCAGCGGCGGTCACGCCTTTGGCTGTATCATAGCTGGTCATGCGGATATTTTGCGCCTTGGTGTCGAGCAGCGCCATCGTTGTCGCGTTGGCCAGCGATTGCCCGACGCCCGCATTTTTGCCAGACAGGGGCACCAGCAAAGCAATGCGGTGATGTTTCTGATCGGTGGGCAAGTTGCCGGTCACTGGCGGAGGTGTTGGCGTTGGCCGGGTTGGCCTTTCTCCGCCACGGGGCACTACTGATTCACAACCGGCGAGGAAAATGATTCCTGCAAGCCCGGCATATTTCAGCAAACTCCGGCGTCCTGTTGGCGCAGGTGCACATGGCGTTGGGACGGATGTTTTTTCATCCTGTCCTACATGCGAGTTATCTGTCATGGCGTTCATTATGTCTGCTCCCGTTGAACATGGCCTGTATATCGTCGCCACACCAATCGGCAACCTCGGAGATTTGTCGCGCCGCGCCGAAGAAATCCTGGGAATCGCCGATCTTATTTTAGTCGAAGATTCAAGAGTGACTGGTAAGCTTTTGAATCATATCAATAAAAAGTCTAGAATGAAGGTTTATAATGACCACAAAGGGGAGCAGGAGCGGCAAGAAATTTTAGCGGCGATAGGATGTAAAATTGTCGCACTGGTCAGCGATGCTGGCACCCCGCTTATCTCTGACCCCGGTTACAAGCTAGTTCGCGACGCACGGGCGCAAGGCGCCTATGTCACGACCGTGCCGGGGCCAAGCGCTGTGATTGCCGCACTGACCCTGTCCGGATTGCCTAGCGATCGATTTTTGTTCGAGGGGTTCCTGCCGAGCAAAATGAAAGCACGGGGTGAGGCGTTGGCGGAATTGAAAGCGATCAAAGCGACGTTGATTTTCTATGAAAATGGTTCGCGGCTCGGCGGTATGCTCGCTGATGCATTTGCCAATTTGGGCGATCGTCCAGCCGTCGTCATTCGCGAAATCACCAAGAAGTTCGAAGAAACGGTGACCGGCAGTCTGGCAGAATTGGCAAGCCGCTATGCTGATGAAAAGCCAAAGGGCGAGATTGTCGTCGTCATTGGACCGCCGGGCGCCGCGGCACCAGCAAGCAGCGCCGATATTGAGGATGCGTTGCGTGAGGCATTGCAACGGCTTCCCGCGTCCAAGGCCGCGGGGGAAGTGGCGCGCTCTCACGGGGCCGACCGCAAAGAGTTATATGAACTGACCAATCGCTGGAAAGCGGAAGGCAAACAGTGAAAAGGGAGCGCGCCGAACAGCAAGGACGGCGTGCAGAGAGCATCGCAGCGGGTTGGCTGCGACTACATGGCTGGCGCATATTGGCGCAGCGCGTCCGAACCGCACGCGGTGAGGTGGACTTGGTCGCCAAACGGCGCAACCTTGTTGCCTTTGTAGAAGTCAAAGCACGCACGAAGACAAAGGATCTAGAGACAGCCATTGACCTCCATCGATTGAAACGGGTCGCTGCGGCTGCCGAAATTCTCTATCCGGAATATTGCCAAAACGGCGAAGATGCACGGATTGATGTAATATTGGTTGCACCGCGCCGCTTGCCGACCCATTTAACCAATGTCTGGCATGGATTTTAATCCAGCCAATCCCAACCACGTAAGAAAGCGCCTCTATGACCCTGAAAATTGCCATGCAAATGGACCCGATGGAAACCGTAAATATTGCAGGGGACAGCAGTTTCGCGCTGATGATCGCGGCGCAGAAGCGTGGCCACCGGCTTTATCATTATGACGTCAAAGACCTGACCTATCTGGCGGGCCGGCTGACCACACTGGCGCATCCAGTGCATGTGCAGCAGGTCGAAAGCGATCATTATGAATTTGGTGAACAGGTGCGGCTGGACCTCGGCAGCGATATCGATGTCGTGCTGATGCGGCAGGACCCGCCCTTTGATGTCGGCTATATCACGGCGACCCATTTGCTGGAACGGATTGAGGGCGAGACGCTGGTGGTCAACAACCCGGTGTCCGTGCGCAATGCGCCAGAGAAAGTCTATGTGCTCGATTACGCCAAATATATGCCGCCGACATTGGTCAGCCGAAACATCGATGAAATTCGCGCCTTTCAAGCCGAACATGGCGGTATTGTCGTCAAACCGCTACACGGCAATGGCGGCAAGGCGATCTTCTTGGTGCCAGAAGATGGCAGCAATTTGAGTGCTTTAATCGAAGTTTTTAACCAGACTTGGCCAGAACCCCATATGATCCAGCCCTTCCTTCCCGAAGTGCAGGAAGGCGACAAGCGTATCGTCTTGGTCGACGGCGAAGTGGCGGGTGCAATCAACCGCAAGCCAGGCAAAGGCGAGTTCCGCTCCAACCTGGCGCAAGGCGGCTATGCCGAAGCGGCGGGGTTAACCGACCGCGAGAAAGAAATTTGCGCAGCGATGGGGCCGGACCTGAAACGGTTGGGGCTGCTGTTTGTTGGTATCGACGTGATCGGCGGCAAATGGCTGACCGAGATTAATGTGACGTCGCCGACGGGGATTGTGGCGATTGATAAGTTTAATGGCACCGATACGTCGGGTATGATTTGGGATGCGATTGAGCGGCGGTTGGGGTGAATTGAGATTGTTCGCAATATCCCGAAAGCGGACATTAGAACTAGTATCGTTCTACATTGCAGGCAGGACATCGTCGTGGTTGATCAAAATAAGTTGGCTTGTCCTTACCAAAAGGACTGTCAAAACCACCAAACACTCGGGCCTTGCAGTTCTCACATCTGATCAAATGAATATATATTCCCATGACGCCCAATGCGCTAAAAACGTAGCCATATGCATGTTCAGGAATACCCGAGAAAACCGAGACTGCAGCCACTACGGTGCTTAATGCAGCGATTGTCCAGATTTTCACTCTCGCCAATGACTTTTTCATTCAATAATAATACCAACCTTCCAAAATATTCAAAGTCTTTCATTTATTTCTAGCGTCCGCTTTTGCGCCCATAGCGGACACTAGCGCGATTAAGCGAGTTATCGCGCGGCTTCGTAAAAATGAAAATTTCTCAGATCCACACAGATCCGGCGATCTGTGAAGCAACCTGCATCAAAAGTTACTTTGACAGTTTCAGAAACGTCACCCCGAAAGCCTTTGTACCTATCGTCTTTTGCATATAATATGGATGTAGGAGCGAACCCTTTTTCTAGGTGGCACTCTTTGTCGAAACAAACTTCGAACGAACCCGTGCTATATTGAAGGTCCACAGGGTAGATGTTTACGAAGAAAGTTTCGCCATCCCACTTTGTCGGATTTTCTATTAAATCGTTCACTTGTGCAATTGTCAAAACCGAATGGCCATCGCCGGACAGGGTTGGTGCTGTTAACGCACAGCTGGCAATCAGGGGCAGTATTGAGCTTGCGATGATAATTTTGGGTATCATTGCTGAAAAACTACTCCACATGCCTGTCGGAAAAACTGACTATTTGAAGCCTTATCAGATCATATTCTTAATGTCCGCTTTTGCGCCCATAGCGGACATTATAAGAAGAAAAGCTCAACCCGCCCGAGGGTGCGCATTTTGATACACATCAAGCAAATGCGCCGCATCGACCGCTGTATAAACTTGCGTCGAACTCAAGCTCGCATGACCCAGCAATTCTTGCAGGCTTCGTAGATCGGCGCCGCCAGCCAAGAGATGCGTCGCAAAGCTGTGGCGCAGGGCATGGGGCGTGGTTTTGTCCGATATGCCGAGCTTCCCACGCGCCTGCTGCACCACGCGTCTAATGAGATTAGGCGACAGCGGTCCTCCGCGTTTGCCGCGGAATATCGTTTTGTCCGGTGTCATCACATGCGGACATAGATCGATATAATGCTCTATCGCTTCACGCACCTGCGGGAGCAATGGAACAATCCGCGTCTTGCCGCGCTTGCCGGTTACACGGAGTGTCTCGGAAAGCGGCAGCTCTTCGGCGGTCAGATCGAGCGCTTCGCTTATCCGCAGACCGGAGCCATAGAGCAACAGCAATACCGCCCAATCGCGCGCGCCAACCCAATCTTCGCTGGCGCTTTCGGCAATGTCTTCGGCCATCGCCACGATATCATCGGGCGAGGCGGGTCGGGGCACGCCACGTGTTACTTTAGGGCCTTTGATTTTTGGTATTTGCGAGTCATCACCACCGACAAATTTCAGGAAGGCACGGATGGCGGATAATTCCCGCGCTGCGCTATTGTTGGATAAGTCATCGCCGCGGCGAAAGGCGAGATAGGAGCGAATATCCGTTTGCTTGAGTGCTTTGATTTGGGTGGCACCCACTGCGCCGCCAAGATGGTCCATCAGAAACGCGCAAAAGCGCTCTGCCGTCGTGACATAGGCCCGCACCGTATGCTGCGAACGCCGCCGCCCTTCGCGCAAATGGCGGGAAAAGTCCTGGATGAGAGCGGTTATGCTGGCCATTTTGCAGAATCTAGCAGACTCGAAACGAAAGTCCACCAAGCGGGTTGGTGCTCGGCATCAAGTGTGGAGTACGTCAGCTATAAGCTTTGGTAAAATGGCATCGAGCAACGGCATGCCTTTTGGTTTTACAATAATGCGGTCGCCTTCTCGCTCGACAAGATCAAGAACGGCGAGTTTCTGAACCTCAACCTCATCAATCATATCCGCCATCGCCAATCCGGTTTTGATGGCCAACGCTGCCAAATCAACGCCTTCGCCCAGCCGTAAACCCATCATCAGGGCTTCTGCGGCCTGAATGGCGGGAGACAGCATCTGCTCGACTTTCAAACCATTGCCATTGCGTTCCACCGCCGACAGGAAGTTTTCCGGCTTCTTATGCCGTTCCGTCGCCGTGTTCAGCCGGCGTCCGTGCGCGCCGGGGCCAATGCCGACATAGTCGTCATAGCGCCAATAGCTTAGATTATGACGGCTTTCCTGACCGGGTCGGGCATGGTTGCTTATCTCATAAGCGGGCAGGCCGGCGGCGGCCGTTAGTTGCTGCGTCAACTCAAACATATCGGCGCAATGATCATCATCGGCAGGGACCAGAGCGCCCGTACGCACCAATGTCTCAAAGCGCGTTCCCGGTTCAATTGTGAGCTGATAGAGCGAAAGATGATCGGTGCCAAAGCGCAGCGCTTCTTCCAATTCTGACTGCCAATTTTCGAGAGATTGGTTGGGCCGTGCATAAATCAGGTCAAAGCTGACGCGGGCGAAATTCTGCTGTGCGGTGTCGAGCGCAGCCAGCCCTTCTTTTACATCATGGGCGCGGCCCAAAAATTTCAATGTTTCGTCATCAAGTGATTGTAATCCCAGTGAAACCCGGTTCACTCCAGCAAGAGCAAGGTCGGCGAACCGACTGGCTTCAACGGACGAGGGATTAGCCTCTAGGGTGATCTCGCAATGGTCGACCAGACCCCATAGAGCACTCGCCTCTTCAATCAGCATCGCGACGAGCCGAGGGTCCATCAGCGATGGAGTGCCACCGCCGAAGAAAATCGAGCTTATCTGTCTGTTCCCATTAACTTTATATTCATGCCTGAGATCAAGAAGGAGGGCTGTCTGCCATGCATCGTGGTCCACTTGATCGCGGACATGGCTGTTAAAGTCGCAATAGGGACATTTGGCTATGCAAAATGGCCAATGAATATAGAGGGCCAGCCCATTTCGGCCCTTGGGCTTTGCAGAAACATTGGAGGATGAAGCATGAAACATCGGCGTGTTAGTAGGTATCCCAGAACAGTCGTGCAAGCGGCAATGCTTGTTCTGCTGGTTGGTTGTGGCGGCGAGAGCGGCAGCAGCAATTCGCAGGTTACGCTTCCCGGCTCTCCTAGCCCAACGCCTACACCGGCACCGACCCCTGCGCCAACCCCAACCCCTGCGCCAACGCCCGCGCCCACTCCGACACCTACGCCCACTCCGGCCCCCACTCCGACACCGACCCCGACACCAACGCCGACGCCCACCCCATCACCACCGGGCAGCACGATGCTGGACGTCATGTTGGCTTCTCACAACGCCGCACGCGCCGAAGTTGGCGTTCCACCGGTCGAACTTGATGCTGCGCTTAACGCGGCGGCCTTGGACTATGCAGAAACATTGATCGCCAACGGGCGGTTTGAACATAGCCCCAATTCTTCGCGGCCCAATCAGGGGGAGAATCTCTGGGCGGGAACGGCAAGCGCCTTTACGTTTCAGAATATGGTCGACGGATGGATTGACGAAAAACGCTTTTTCGTAGCCGGGACCTTCCCGGATGTGAGCACGACGGGTCGCTGGCAGGATGTGGGTCATTATACCCAGATCATCTGGAGAAGCACGACCAAGATAGGTTGCGGTCTTGCCAGTAACAGCCAACGCGATGTCTTGGTGTGCCGTTATAGTCCGCCGGGCAACTTCATCGGCCGAACGGTCCCCTGATAGGGGGTTAGTCGAAACAGGCTTTGACGAGCTTGTTGAACGCATCGGCGCGGTGGCTCATGTCATGCTTTTGCTGTGGATCAAGCTCTGCAAAGGTTTGCTCAAAACCAATGGGTTGGAACACGGGGTCATAGCCAAAGCCCAATGTACCGCGCGGTGGCCATATCAGATTGCCTTGCACGCGGCCTTCGAAAACCTCTGAATGCCCGTCGGGCCAGGCGAGGGCGAGGGTACAGACAAAATGTGCGCTACGGTCCGTATCTGAGCCCAGTTCCGACAGTTTTCCTTCCACCTTACCCATTGCCATATACCAATCACGACCGGGTCCACCTTCATAAGTGTCAGCTTCGGCCCAATCGGCGGTGAAGACACCCGGCGCGCCGTTTAGCGCGGTAACGCAGAGCCCGCTATCGTCAGACAGGGCGACGCAATTGGCTCCCTCCGCACTGGCACGCGCTTTTAGCAACGCGTTCTCGGCGAAAGTCGTCCCAGTCTCTTCCGGCTCGGGCAAGTCCAATTCACCAGCAGACACCGGTTCGATGCCGAAGGGGGCCAGCAAGGCGCGAATTTCACGCACCTTGCCCTGATTATGGCTGGCAATGATCAGTTTGCCCGGTTTGAGTTTGCGGTGCTCGGTCATAGGCGTCCTTAGGAAACCGCTTTATCCTGTGCCTCAAAAATCCGGTCACAACCGATTTTGGCAAGCCGCATCAAGCGCATCAGGCCTTCATCGTCAAAGGTCTCGCCTTCCGCCGTCGCCTGCGCTTCGGCGATATTGCCGTCACCGGTCAGCACGAAATTGGCATCGGCGCCGGCATTGCTATCCTCGTCATAATCGAGGTCGAGCACCGGATTACCGTTGTAGATACCGCAGCTGATCGCCGCAATTTTCTGTTCAATCGGATCTTCGCTGATCAATTTTTCATCCAGCAGGCCGTTTACAGCCAACCGTAGTGCAACCCACGCGCCGCTGATAGACGCTGTCCGCGTGCCGCCATCGGCCTGAATAACATCGCAATCGACCGTAATCTGGCGCTCGCCGAGTTTCTTCATATCCACCACGGCTCGCAGAGAACGTCCAATAAGGCGCTGAATTTCCTGTGTCCGGCCAGATTGCTTGCCACGTGCCGCTTCGCGGGAATTGCGGGTATTAGTGGCGCGGGGCAGCATCGAATATTCGCCGGTGACCCAGCCTTCACCTTTGCCGCGAAGCCAAGGCGGAATGCGCTCTTCGATACTGGCGGTACAAATGACCTTCGTGTCACCAAAGCTGATCAGGCAAGACCCTTCAGCATGTTTGGTAAATCCGGTTTCGATAGAAATAGAGCGCATCTCGTCGAGCGCGCGTCCTGATGGGCGCATGTGTGATTCTCCTATGGATTGCTTGGGCAACCTCTTAGAACAGGCAGCTAATACTGCAAGGCTGGAATCAAATGAAAAATGACCCTATCTACGAGTAATGGTCAATACACCCATCACCGAAATGACGACGCGCGCGCAGGATATTTTCCGCGTGGTGGTAGAGTCTTATCTCGACAATGGTTCACCGGTCGGCTCGCGTACTATCTCCAAAGCTCCAGGTTTAGAACTCTCCCCCGCCTCGATCCGCAATGTCATGCAGGATCTGGAAGAATTTGGCTTGTTAGCTGCCCCGCATACTAGCGCAGGGCGTATACCGACGGAAATGGGATTGCGCCTATTTGTTGACGGGATGATGCAGGCGGCGGAACCATCGCGGCAAGAGCGTGAAGCGATTGAGTCGCAGATTAACGATCAAGGGCCGATTGAAGAAGCGCTGTCAGCGACGACGGCCATATTGTCGGGCTTGTCCGCATGTGCTGGTCTGGTCATGGTGCCAAAGCGCGAACCGCTACTGAAACAGTTTAGCTTTGTAAAACTATCGGAAGGGCAGGGGCTGGCGATCCTTGTTGGTCAGGATGGCGGCGTGGAAAACCGCGTGCTTGATCTGCCCATCGGTATATCAGAATCCGCGCTGATAGAGGCGAGCAATTATCTCACCGCCCAATTTGGCGGGATGACGCTTTCCGATGCCTTGTTGCGGATAGATAAAGATATTCAAGCAGGGCGTATGGCGATTGACAAGGCGTCGGAAGATCTCGTGCAGCGCGGCTTTGTAACTTGGACGCAGGACCCTTCCAAACGGCCGGTGCTTATCGTCCGCGGGCAAGCAAATTTGCTGGAAGACAGCGCGCTGGAAGATCTCGATCGGGTCCGGCTATTGCTCGATGAGTTGGAGGGCAAACAGGAAATCGCTCGCTTGCTCGACAACGCCCGCGATGCAGAGGCAGCAAAAATATTTATCGGCGCAGAGAATAAATTATTCTCGCTTTCCGGCTCATCTGTGATAGCGGCGCCCTATAAAGACGGCGACGGACAGGTGGTCGGAGTGGTCGGGGTTATCGGCCCCACCCGCTTGAACTATGCCCGCGTCGTACCCATGGTAGACTTTACAGCACAGACCTTATCTAGATTATTGAAATGAGTGACGAAATAATGAGCGATACGAACCCGCAAGAAAATGAAGATGGAAAATTGGACGAAGCCGCAGCAGCTGAGTTGGAAGGCGTGCCCGAGGGCCTGAAAGAAGGCGGTGACGATGCGTCTGATGAACCGTCTTTGGAAGAGCGTATGGCAGGCCTGGAAAATGAGCTCGCGGAAGCCAAGCAGCAGGTCCTCTATGCACAGGCCGAAACCCAGAATGTTCGTCGCCGATTAGAAAAAGATGCGCAGGATGCCAAAGCCTACGCAGCCACTGGCTTTGCTCGCGATATGTTGAGCGTATCCGACAATCTGCAACGGGCGCTTGCCGCGATCCCTACCGAGATCAAGAATGAAGACAAATGGAAAGGCCTGATCGGTGGCATTGAAGCCACTGGGCGTGAGCTGGAAACCGTTTTCGAGAAAAATGGCATCAAGCGCGTGGCCTCTGTGGGCTTGCCGCTCGATCCGAACCAGCATCAGGCAATGGTTGAAATCCCGACCGACGAGCATGAGCCTGGCACTGTGGTGCAGGAAATGCAGGCCGGTTATGTGATCAAGGACCGCTTGTTGCGGCCTGCCTTTGTGGGTGTGGCGAAGAAGCCTGAATAGAAACAGTCATAGTTTGGCCATGGAGTATTGTCGGTATTTCAGAAATCTGGTCTGATCAATTTAGAATTCTAACGCTACGCGCACCGGGAAAAGCGGTTGCAGTGCAATGGCAAAAATACCTGATATATGGACTGGTGATAACATGGGTTGCCGGTATCGGGAGATATTGGGATTCCGCCGATGCAGCATGGTGGCAATATGCAGGCTTTGGATCCGTTGGATATGTGTTCGTTCTATCTGCCTATCTTTGGCTTGTTATTTTGCCACTGGGAGCGGATCGATGGTCCTATCGCAACGTTCTTATATTCGTCACGCTGACGTCCTTACCCGCTATCTTATACGCTATTCCGGTGGAAAAATTCATGAGCATGACCGATGCTCAAAATGCTAATCTGATATTCCTAGGCATAGTCGCAGCTTGGCGGGTCGCGATGCTTGTCAGCTTTCTTCGTATTGTGGCTAAACTAAATTGGTTGGCGGTCATTGTCGCAACACTCGGTCCATTGGCACTGATTATTCTTACGCTGATCTTCTTCGATAGTGGTCGTTATCTGGTGATGATCATGGCCGGATTGGATCAGGAACAAAGGTCAGAAGACTTGGCAAATCAAGCCGTGTTGACCTTAGGATTTTTCTCTCTGTATGCGGCTCCAATTTTGGCCGTTGGCTATCTCGGGCTTATACTTCACCGATTGATAGGGCGTTCCAACGATAAAATGTGAACGGACTTACAAAAAACTATCTTTAACTATCATCTGCTTAGTGATTGCTGTGCTGCAATCCTATTGCATATTTCTTTTAAAGATATATCTTAGAAACAGCTTAGATATAAAGAGAAGGAAATTTTATGCGATATTCAAACTATAATGATTGCGGTTCTGGTTCTCGGCGCGGTAAGCGTTGGGGTGCTATGAATGGACAGAAATTTGCCCGCGCCTTTGCCGCTGCTGCATTTGAAGGTGCCAAGGCCAAGCGCCGTGCGCGGGTTTTTCGGCGGGGCGAGTTGCGGCTGGTTCTGCTTCATCTAGTTTCTCAAGAACCGCGCCATGGTTATGATCTGATTCAACAGATTGAAGAACTCACAGGCGGGCATTATGCGCCCAGTCCCGGTATTGTTTATCCGACGCTTACGTTGATGGCCGACATGGATATGATTGACGAGAAGGTCGATGATAGCGGCAAGAAAATCTATTCGATTGCTGAAGCCGGGACCGCGCTGCTCGTCGAAGAGGAAAAGCATGTTGCTGATATCCTCGCTCGTCTAGAGAGCATAGCGCAAATGGATCAAGCTGTGGACGGCGCCTCCATCCGCCGGGCCGTTGGCAATCTGAAAAGCGCGATCCGCATTCGGCTTTCTGATGAGGAAAAGGGGTCAGAGAAGATCCTCGATGTCGCGGCGATTATCGATGAGGCGGCTAGCAAAATCGAGCGACTTAAATAGCCGTCATAGCTCCAACACCATCTGTACATTGCAGCGCGCATAAGGCGTGGGCCACAGATCATCGCCGGATAAATGCTGAAAGCCGCACCGCTCATAAAGGCGGATGGCGGCTTTCAGGTCGTTATTCGTCTCCAGCCAGATGGCATCAGCTGCCATCGCTCGTCCCTCGGCAATCAATGCTTCCAGAACGGCGCGACCAATGCCTTGTCCGCGCAGGTCTTTCTGAGCCGCCATTTTCACGATCTCCAGCCATTTGCGGCCATCCTGCGGATCATGATGGGGCGGTAAAATCGCGCCGGTTCCTACTACTCTGCCGTCCAATTCAGCGACGATAATCTGTCCGCCAGTTCCAAGAATGGTGGCTTCTAGTGCCTCTAGCTGGTCGCGGTCACTGCTTTCCACCGTAAAGGATTCTTCGATCCAGTCCAGATTGAGGGCAATATAGGCTTGCTTGTCTGCGGCGGCATATTGGCGAATTGTAACGGTCATGTGATCCTTTGCATCAGAACATCGTGAATAGCGCCACAGCGATAATCGTGCCAATAACCGGTATGACCACGGTCAATGCACCGACTGCACCATAGGCATCTTTATGCGTTTCTCCGCAAACCGCGCGGATGGTGGTGACGACATAACCATTATGGGGCAAGCTATCGAGCGCACCAGAAGATATCGCAACGACCCGGTGAAGCTCATCGGGTTGGGCGCCAACATCCATGTAATGCGGCGCTATCAAGGGCAGGGCGATGGTCTGCCCGCCTGAGGCTGATCCTGTCAGGCCAGCAATTACGGTGACAGCAACCGCGGCGCCGATCAGGGGGCTTCCCGGGATATTCTGCACCATGATCAAGGCTTCCTGAAAAGCAGGAGACAGTTTCGCGACGGCGCCAAAGCCCACGACTGCGCAGGTATTGGTGATCGCCACAACCGCACTGGTTGCTCCGCGGGAAAAGGCTTCTGGCATAGCCCGCAACTTTCGATAACCTACGGCCAGAGCGACGATCGCGCCCGATCCCAAAGCCGCGACCAAAGCCCATTTGTCGAGCGAGTTTTGCGGCAGTATCGCCGATAATGGACCCATGTCTTGAGGGTATTGGAAGATCAGGAAAATGCCGAGCACCGCCACAAGCGGCAATAGACAAATAATCGGCGCGGGCAGGTTGCCGTAGTCCGTATTTGTGTCGTCAGTTTCGCGTCCGACAAAAGTTTCGCCATTGGCGACGGCGCGCTTGACCATCCAATTGAGCCAGAAATGACCGGAAACAGCCATGAAGACCGCGACCACCAAGCTGACTTCCCAGCCCGCATAAGCCGTGGTGCCGAGAAATTCCATCGGGATCAAATTCTGGATTTCCGGGCTTCCTGCCGTCGTCATCGTAAAGGTGACCGATCCAAAGGCGAGCGCGGCGGGAATGAAACGCCGTGGTAAATTGGCTTCACGGAACAGGTGCACTGCCAGTGAATAAACCGAGAAAGCCACGATAAAAACGCTAACCCCGCCATAGGTTAAAATAGCGCAGGCAGCGACAACGGCGAGCACCGCATGTTTGATCCCGATTTTCTCGATAACCCAGTGAGCAACGCTAGCTGCGGCGCCCGAGGCACCCATGATTTCTCCAAAAATCGCGCCGAGCAGGAACATAAAAAACCAGCTTTTGAAGAAGCTGACAAAGCCGTCCATATAGGCGGTCGCAAAATCCGGCGCGCCCTCTACGGCCAAAGGCGGTAACCATGCCAGCCCGCTGGTCGCAGCAACAATCGCGGCGGCAATCGGTCCGGCGATCAGGATGTTCACGCCCTTCACCGTCATATAGATGAGCAGCGCGAGCCCGCCGATTAATCCGATTGCTGATATCATGCGCCTTGGTCCCCTATGTCCAGAGCGTCTATTGGCAGAGGAAAGGAAGCGGCGGCAAGGATCATTTTAGAGGGGTGCCACATTTTCTGTAGGTCAATGATCTAAGAACAAGACCCGTCTCGGGCAAGTTTACAATGTTGGCGCTGGCCTTGCGGTCTGTCGATAGCAAGTCATTCATCGCAAAACGAGAAGATGTCGGAGGTCATCGCAACGGCAATACCGTTCATCTGAAAAACTACCGCTGTTCAGTAACGAGACCGCGGTCAACGCGTTTATGGACTGCTCACGGGGGCAGATAATCTCAGGAGTATGTTCATGCGACTATTTGCGAAAAAACTATCCATCCTTTCGGTTGCGGCTGTGTCGACCCTATCGCTATCGGCCTGTGCGGGAAACTATGCCGGTGAAGGTGCAGCAGCCGGCGCGGCAACCGGCGCAATTATCGGCGCAGTAACCGGTGATACAGATGACGCCCTGAAAGGTGCCGCCATTGGCGCAGCGGCTGGAGCCGCAGCGGGCTATTTCATCGACAAGAATAATGATTGCGACGGCTATAATGACGATGGCGAGCTAGACGATGATTGCCGCGGAGAGCCGGGTTATCCCGATTGATGGACATTGGCGCCATCGTTCCAAGATGTTAAGTTTGCGCTTCAACATTCAATAGAAGCTGGTATCCGTATCCTCAGCTCATTTCTTGGTATGAAAAGGCCAAACTATGGATCCGCGAGTTCTTGGCGAGAAATATGACAAAATCGCGCAATGGTGGAATGATCGCCACATTAATTCCAGCTATGGAGTTGAACAGTTCGAAAAGGCAGTCAGTTACGCCTCAGAGGGCGGAACGGCGCTTGATGTAGGATGCGGCGCAGGCGGACGGTTTGTTCGCATATTGCAGTCTAAAGGGTATAAAATTACTGGCCTGGATGTATCTGAGGAGATGGTCCGATTGGCTAGGGTCAATCACCCTAAAGAAAATTTCATTCATCAAGATATTTGTTCGTGGGAAACGTCAAAGAAGTTCAACTTTATTGTGGCTTGGGATAGCATCTTTCATCTGCCATTCGACATGCACAAGCCCGTTGTCACAAAACTATGCCAGCTACTGGATGACGATGGCGTTCTAATTTATACTTTTGGAGATGGAACAGGTGGCGGGACAAGCGAATGGCGTGGTGATAACTTTTATCACAGCACGATTGGGATAATTGAAAATGTCCAAATCCTGATGGATAACGGGCTATCGCTTATGCACTTGGAGCTCGATCAATACCCTGAAACACATGTCTATGCTGTCGCAAAAAAGAGATTGCGGTGAAGATATGGGTTAGAAGCTGTGCCGCTTCTAATGTCCGCTATGGGTGCAAAAGCGGACATTGTTTCTAAGAACTTTGCTTGCTCAAAACGAGGCCTAACTCCGACGGCTGTCAGTCTGCTTGTCCCGGACGATATGATTTTACGGCTGATTTTTTGATATCCTTTTCATCGAACCAGGCTGGTTTCAGCTTTTGCTGAACGTACAGCCTCGCTTGATCAAAATAATGTGCAGATTCAGGATCTCTGCTCTGTCCATAGGCCATCACGGATCGCACTTTTACCTTAGGCGCGAATTCCGCTGCGCTGACATATGAGTGCCCATGATTGCCGTAGCTTTTGCTCGACCCGTCTTCGGTTTGGGTATTGAACGTCATAATCGCGCCCATATAGAACGGCGTGCCGGGTGATGGGAGGTCATGTTGCGAAAGCGGCTCATTGGTCTTGCCATTATGTTCCGACCTTCTGAGCCTGTTAAAATGGCCATATGGGATCCGCCAGTCGCCGTGATATTTTTCCAGAAGCGCAGTTGCCTCTCGGAGCCGGCCGATCATCGGATAAGCGGAGTCATCGCTGCGAATGTGGAACATCGTGACATAGAGCGCAGCACCAATTGAACCGGCATCTGCCCGTTTATCCCAATCATTAAGGGTATTTAGCGCCTCCTTCAATTCTGGTTCCGCCTTTTTTCTGTCGGGCGAAAATTTTGTCCATTCCGCCTTCAGTTTCCCGATATCAGCAGCAGCGGTGGGTAGATACGTATCGAACGCAAATCGCGATAATTGTTCCAGCGAGATTTTTTCTTCCCCCGCAATCAGTTGTCTGGATCGTTTTGCGATCGCTGTATCGCGGTCAGATCCAAACATATATGCTGGATAGTCAGTCTTTGTTGGATTGGTGCCGTCTGTTGTAAAAAAAGGCGAGCTGTTGGAATTTTGTAAATAACCCGAATCCGGGTCTTCAACTTGGGGAAGGTCCGCAAGAGAAAAAAATCCCCTCCAACCTGTCTCAGGGTCGCTGCCATCGACAGGTTTTGACCAGTCCAACTCCGGATTGCGTATGGGGATGGCACCGCCATAAACGTAAAAAATATGACCATCTCGCCCAGCATAAATCAGATTATTGTAGGTGATATTCATAGGCGCGATCGCACGTTTGAACTCAGGCAGATTGCGCGCCTTACTCATATTAAAAAACTGTTCCAGCACGCCTCCTTCGGACAGCTTGGCTACTCTTAGCGCGAGGCGTTTGCCTTCTGGGCCATCGAACAGCGGACCGTGTCGGGATTTTTCAAAAACATAATCTTGATGTTTGATTCCATCCGGAGTGGCGACGGTAATTGTTTCGCTCCACTTTGTGGTCATCAGTATCTGGCTACCATATTGATATGAGCCCGACGCCTTATCGACGAATTTCTCTTCATAGACATCGTTGATGTCAGGATCATTTGCGGTGATCGACCAACCCATATCTCCATTATGCCCAGAAATCGGTAAGATCCCGATTCCATAAGCCAACTGACCCGAGACGTTCAGACCTTCGTCGCTGTGAAGAGACATTTCATAAGGCGCATCAAGCGGGATATGCGGGTTGATAAACAGCATAGGGTGTCCCGATGCGCTTTTGGAGGGCCCAATCGCCCACATGGTTGAAGCAAGATATCCGGAAAACGCAGCCAGAATATTGGGTTGCCCAATCTGTTTTTGGGTTTCTCCATCAATGCCCGAAACATGAAATAGTCGATAACCGACCAGAGCATGCCATGGCTCAAAATGCGTGATTAGCTTTGGCTTGATATCAGGCCGGGTCTTCAAGAAAAAATTCATGCCGTCGGCAAAGGCATCGCAGAGCGCTTTAATTTCAGGTGACGCTTTCAAATATTCCTGCCTGGAATGCTTCTCGATTTCCAGCTTTCTCAGAAAAATGTCCCACTGCAGCCAGTCAGGCCCACTGACAGATGCGGCGCGCCCCAGCAACTTTATATAGGCCTGCTCCATATAATGAAATTCGTCCTCGGCGCGCGCATAAGTGGCGCCGAAAACAACGCTTGCATCCGTGGGTCCGAAAACATGCGGAACTCCAAAATCGTCCCGGATGATTGTTACCTTCTCTGCTAGCGCGTGAGCGTCTAAACGGGGATCTGAACCAGACTGACGGACGGATCTGGTTTCTAAATTATACGGGGCACAGATTCCCAGCACCATCAGGAACGACATCATAGTGGCCAAGCGGAATGTTCTATTTAGCATCTGTCAGCCTTTTTTGTTTGATAAGCTGATTGCCGGTTAGATGAGAAGCGAGCAGATGGCGTCCATCTGGATGCAGCCGGACGAAATAATCCTGTTGTGGTTGTTTCGTTATGGACACCAGTTCGGCTAAGAGAGATGACACTGCATCATTTAACTGGCAGCTATCTCAACCTTATGGATTCATCTCTCAACCTGAACGTCTGGAATCTGATCATATTGATCGGGGCGTTACACGGTTTGATGATCAGCTCACTACTCGTCTTGTCTCGAAGGAACCGTAAATCTGGCAACATCATGTTGTCGCTAATGCTGATATTCTACACCTTACCGGTGTTGCGCGTGGTGCTGCACGATATGGGTTTCATAAGATCGCTGGGTTACTCGTTTCTGTCTGTGGAGCTATTATACGGTTTGGGCCCATCGCTCTATCTCTACACAAAAACGCTCACTAATGCCCGGTTCCATCCAGGTAGAGCAGATTTGCTTCACTTTTTACCGGTTCTGCTGGAAATCATCTATTATTCTAGTCCGTTTTATCAACGGCACGAATTCTACTTTTTTGCCGAGCCCATTAATACGGATCATTTCATCTGGATGGTGGAGCAAACAGGAGGAATTATATCCGTTTTCGTCTATCTATTCCTGACAAATCGGATTTTGATGAAATACTCAAAATGGATCAGAGAAAACCATTCCGATATCCACAAAAGAACATTGAGCTGGCTGCAAAAGCCCGTGTTTCTCTACACGATCTTTTTCATTCTATGGTTCAGTTTAAGGGCGATAGACGTCGCACGGTTCGGTGACAGCCTAGACATTTCAAACTATTATCCATTCCTTCTATTCCTATCGTTGGGCACTTACTGGATCGGGACACAAGGCTATTTACAGACGCAGGTTTTAACGGCGGGATTTGGCCAAAGTCGGGAAAAGGAAACGGAACAAAAGAACGGTCAAGCACAATTGGGCGCACTATTTGAAGAACTTGAAAGTGTCATGTCTCGGGAAAAACCGTATCTCGATAGCGATTTGAGCCTGACGGTTCTCGCGAACCAACTGCAGATAAACCAGAGATTGCTGTCAGAAGTAATTAACTCTCAGGCACAAGTCAGTTTCTATGAATATATCAATGGGTATCGCATCGAAGCGTTCAAGCAATGCCTTCTGGCTGATGGCGACAAACGGCCCCTGATAAATCGCGCTTATGATTGTGGATTCGGGTCCAAAGCGACTTTCAATCATGCCTTTAAGAAAAATACCGGTGTGACCCCGTCTCAATATCGAAAAAGCATGCAGAATCAGTTTGACTGATGATGTGTTGCAGGAAAGGTTTTCAGTACAATCCTAGCGTCCGCTTTCGGGATAAAGCAGGCATAATCCTAGTCTTGTTAAAATTTGGAATGTCAGATGTTCCGCTCCCGACCCTTTTACGATACGGAACGGGTCAAAATAAATAGGCGGCTGTGTTTCACCAACCCAAACTCATGCCGCTATCAATGCCGCTAAGTTTGAGCTTTTTGTCAGGACCTAACTAGAGCTATTCCCCGACGAAAATAACGGGGTGGACAAAGCCCACCCCGCGCTATTTACAGGCCTTCAACGCTCTTGCTGACCATAATATTTACCGCAACGCGGCGATTCTGTGCCTTGCCTTCTCGGGTGCTGTTGTCCGCCAGCGGGTCTGCTTCGGCCATCCCGGTGGGGGTCAGCATGCGATAAGGTTTCCAGCCGCATTCTTGTTGCATATAGTTCACAACGCGACTGGCTCGTTTTTCGCTAAGCCGCTGGTTAAATTCATAGTCTCCGGTTGAATCCGTGTAACCGACAACAAGCAGCAGCGCGTTATCCATCGCCTCGGCCGCGCTTGCTGTGTTGCAAAGCTCGGCTTTGTCCTGAGCGGAAAGCACCGTCTTGCCGGTATCGAAATTCACGTTTGTCGTGCCTTTGATATTATACTGATCAATATCACCCACACGGCTACGAAGTGCGTCGGTCGCCGCCGTCTGTTCTGCAAAGCCTTGGTTCGTGCCCGTACGGATCATCGTCGCGGTCTTGAGGTCGTTGTTACGCAATTTGATCTTACTCGCTACGAGGCCATCGCCCCATTGTACGGTTTGGACCGTAACCGGCAGACCGTTAAGCAGCGAGTCCGCTCCAAGTTTGCTGCGGCCAATACCTAAAAAACCCTTGCTGGCTTTGATTTCGGTGGCTTCCGCAACAGTGATTGCTGTGTTGGTGCCATCGGCACCTGTAACTTGCATTCTTTCGGCTTTCCGTGCGGAAATAAAGCCTTCGATTTCAGGCCCCTCTTCTAAACCGGACAGATCAGCTGGCGGTAAACCGTTGACGGTAATATCGGCGTTCGCCTCTTGCATATCCTGCTGCGCAGACACGCTGGTTGGTGCCAATATCGCAAGCGTAGCAAGCATTAATGTGATTTTCGGACTTATGGAAATGTCACTCATTATAATTCTCCTTCAAACAATTACGTTTGCCCCCGCGTGATTATGGCGTTTCATTCCACCGGCCCCGTGATGGCCGATATATCTGTCAGGTTCCCTTCAACCCGCGCTACAATATGAGGCAGCATCGAAGCTGCACATAAACATACCGATCTCCTGAGTGGTCAGGTCATCCTTTCTGGCGCATGAACACAATCGCAGTCACTGCCCGTTCTACGGATAATCGGAGTGGATGGTGCGACGAACCGTTGCGGACTGGGCTGCACATACGCGCGACCATGCGCTTTAAAATGATCCATGCTGGCTAGAGACTCGGGATCCAGAGAAAGACGTCACAAAGGCCTCTATTTCCAAAGAAAATTGGTCGCTTTAGCGCAACATAAAGTCGACATACTGCTTCTCCGAGCTGGACTGCCGGAGCTGGAGAAGCAAGTCAGTCGAATGGAATCAGAGTATCAACCAATGTCCGTTTTGGGAACACAGCCGATGGCAGCCACCTCAAGCTGGTTTCGCAAACTCCGACAACGCTAGGCTGCACTTACTCGTACCGGGATTGCGCTTTGCACCGCTTGTCCGGTAATCGGATCGAGCCAGTTGTCGTCCACAATTAACCGGTTGGTTGAACCACCTTTGGTCATCACATCATCTTTGCCGGCTTCGCTATCACCAAAGGCATGGCTCATCGAAATGACACCGGGGCGGACTTTTTCGTCGGCCTTGGCCATGCCGAATATGGAGGCGGTGGGCGAAGTGATTTCGATGATCGCTCCATCATCAATCCCTGCTTTTGCCATGTCGTCGGGGTTAATAAACGCCGGGTTGGTCGGCATTTTTTCAACCAGTTTGGGGAAGGGGTGGCCGTTGCTATTATAGCGATGCTTGGACCGGCGGGATATCAGGCGGAAGTCAAAGCCGTCTTTCACCGGGTCATTAATGGCATAGTCAATTAACTCGCTTGGCATCGCGCCTGCGTTCAGATTGAAGCGGTTTTCGCTGTCCGGATCGGCCGGGCCGACGACCGGGTGTAACTCATCATAAGTGATTGCCGCGCCTTTACGATCCTGTGCCAAAGCATCTGCCTTCGCTTTGCTTGGTTTGAGCAGCGAGCCTTCGGAAATCAGATCAAGCACTGTCGCTTTGTCTGGGCATTCGTCCATAGACACAGAGCCACCGGGATAGTTCATTTCGATACCCATATGTTTGGCGAGCCACCAGAGCATTTCATATTCGTCCATCGTGTCACCGGGTGGCGGAACCATGGCCTCGGTATAATGGGCATAGGCTTCCTCGGTGAAGGCGTCAGAGACGTTATTAATGTCTTCGCGTTCCAGACACATGCTGGGCGCAAGGATCATGTCTGCGCGCTTGGCACTGGCCGACATCCAAGGGTCGACCTGAATGAACAGTTCGCATTCTTCCAGCGCGCGACGGACTTTATGTTGGTCTGGGAAGGCAATTTCGGGATTGCCGCCGATGGAGATCAGCGCCTTGATCTGACCTTCGCCGGGCGTCAAAATTTCGTCAGCCAGTACGTTACATGGCATCTCTTTGCCCAACACACCAAGACCGCGGATCCGGCTTTTCTCAAAACCTTCACCAAACATTGGGACGGGCGGCGCGACTTGCGCTTTTTTGGGTGCGCCACTGACTGGATTGAAAACCATCGGAGCGGAAACTTTTTCGCCTTCCTGATTGAAGCGCGCACACAGAATGTTGAGCGATGCCACCAGATATTCGGTGAGCGTGCCATTGCCTGCCATTTCCGGACCCGTGCCGGTTACAACACGGCCTTTATTGGCGCCAGCAAACATACGGGCGGCTTTGATCAGCTCATCCTTGTCCACGCCAGCGCGTTTCGCGGCGATGTCAGGGGTCATAGGTTTGACTGCGGCTTCGAGTTCTTCCACGCCATCGACATGGGCCGCGACGAAATTCTGGTCGAACAGTTTTTCTGCAAAAATAACATTGAGCATGCCAGCGAGCAGGGCAGGGTCTTCGCCCGGTTTTACGGGCAGATGAACGTCGGCCCGTTTGGCCATGTCGCTGACGCGCGGATCGGCAACGATTAACTTCAGGCCGCGTTTCTGGGCGTCCTGCAGGCCGCGAGATGGGGAGGATGTCGGCATGCCACCGGAATAATGCGATACAATCGGGTTATTGCCGACAAACATCGCAACATCAGAATCGGTGAAGGCATTGCCGCCGCCCATCCACATGCCATAGCGCGCGGTAGTGAAAACCTTCGCAGGCTGGTCAACGGTGACGCTGGTATACCAGTTGCGCGAGCCGATACCCTGCGCAAAGGCGTAAGACGTGCCGAGCACAGCGCTGTTTTGAAACGCATTGGTGCCGCAATAGACCGCAACGCTGTGGGGGCCATGTTCCTCGACCATCTTCTTCATCTGCGCGCCAGCCAGTGCCAGCGCGTCGGCGGTCGAGATATCCTTGAACGTGCCGTCGGGTTGGCGGAGTTTGCTGGTAACCATGCGATCGGGCAAATTGTGCATATCGGTCAGCTGGCGACCTTTGATGCAGGTATAGCCGTTGAACAGATGATCTTCCTTGTCCCCGCGCACCGCTTTGATCTTATTGTCTTCGACATCAACCAGCATAGCGCAGCTGGCATGACAGAATCGGCAAAAGCTTCGTTTGGTTTCAACAGCCACAATTTATCTCCTAATTGCCATATCAATATCAGCGGGAGCAAACAGCGCGACTGGCAAAACTGTGCAGGACGCTGTTGCCTATATCTATTCTGTTCATTGCAATCGTCCGATCAATATGATCACACCATATTCCAAAGCGGTGAACAAGGAGATGAAACATGGGGCGTGTGCAGGACAAAGTTATATTGCTGACAGGAGGCGCAATGGGTTTGGGCAAGGCTGCGGCTATCCGCCTGCTGGAAGAAGGTGCGCGCATCGTCATTACCGACCATAATGTAGAGGCCGGGGCGAAGACGGCACAGGAACTCGGCGATAACGTGGAATTTCTAGAACAGGATGTAACGGATCCCGATCGCTGGACTGAGGTCATTGCGCATATGGAATCGGAATATGGCCGGCTGGATGTTTTGATCAACAATGCCGCTGTCACGGTGTTCGGGTCGATTGCCGATGTTAGCTATGAAGATTTCAGACGCTGCTACAATGTGGATGTCGACTCGATTTTCCTTGGCTGCAAGTCCGCGATGGATTTGATGAGCAAGACAGGCGGTTCGATGATCAATTTCTCTTCCGCCGCCGCGATCAACGCGAGCGCGGATCTCGTCGCCTATAACTCGGCAAAAGCGGCGATCCCGATGCTGACGAAATCCATCGCGCTCTATTGCGCGAGGGAGAAAAACGGCGTGCGGGTCAATGCGGTGTTGCCCGGAACCATCATGACGCCCAATGTTCAAAGCGTGATTGATGGAACCCCTGATCCGGCTGCGACTAAAGAGTCTTTTGCGCTCGCTCAGCCGGTTGGGCATATGGGTGAGCCCGATGATATCGCGCATTTGCTGGTCTATCTGGCTTCTGACGAGAGTAAGTTTGCAACCGGCGCAGCCTTTGCTGTGGACGGCGGTTTGAGTATCTAGGGCAGGGGAGCGTTAGAATTCGACACCTAAAGCATCGGCAACAAAGCCCATAAGGGGTGCGACTTTTTCAAATTGCGCTTCTACGGCATCTTCAAAATTTGCCGATGTTGCGAGCTTCTCGTCCGCGTCCTGAAAGCTGAAAAAACTCTTGCGGCGCAGGTCATCGATGAGCGGGTGATCGGCGTCGAAACCCTTGGGCGCGCGGACCAATTGATCGCCGCGCAAGTCAATGCCTTCGACAGCCTCTTCCCAGCGCGCAGACTTGTCGACAATGCGCTGACGGATATTGCGCAAGGCTTCTCCCTGCGGCCCCCAAACACCGCCACCGAAAAAAACCTCGCCGGGGCCAAGATGGACGTAAAATCCCGGTGCATGGGCGTCCTTTCCCGCGGCATGGCGGAACTGGCACCCGACATGGGTTTTATAGGGGCTCTTGTCTTTTGAAAAACGCGTGTCGCGATAGATGCGAAAGCGGCTGCCGCCATTGGGGCGCGGATCAACGGTTATATGGGGACTAATGACCGCGACCCGGGGGACCATATTGGCAATGAAATCTGTAACGGGATCAACAACTTCGATCTCATAACGCTTTTTGCGCGCCTTGAACCACTCGCGGTCATTATTCTGTTCCAACTCCCGCAGAAAGTCGAAAAGCTCCGGGCCAATCATCATAGTCTCCCTATAGGATTCCAATCTGTCAGCCCGGAGCAGGGGAGTCAATTCGAGGAGCCATCCCAATTGGCAAATTGCTTGTTACCGACAAAACCGATGGCCTGAACACCAGAGCGTTTCACGGTGGCAATCGTGTGGTCGAATATTTCATAACGGGCATTGCCATCTGTCTGCATGTGTAACTGAGGCAGGTCAGGGTCCTTGGCCATGATCGCAAGCAGCGATTTCAGCTTTGGCTCGGTCACCGCTTCGCCGTTCCAAAGGGTTTGGCCAGCGTTGTTGATGCGTAGCATGTTTACCTTGGGCGGTTCACCCGACCCAGTGCCAGGGGGCGGCAGCGCGACCTCAACTTTGTGCGTTGCGATAGGGATGGAGAGCATCATCATGACCAACAGAACCAGAAGCACGTCAATAAGCGGCGTAATATTAAGCTGCGACATTGGCTGGCTATGCGACAAGCCGATACCATGTTGGCGGAACATTGGCTTAAACGTTGGTCTATATGTTGGCATTTCTCTCTCCTGCTTTGGCGACATACTCCAGATATTAAGTGTGATGATATAACATCATATAGAATGAAGCGAAAATTACAAGGCGTACCGATCATTTTGGCCGGTCGTTAGGACGCAGAGCTACTAATCCAAATAGGCTACGACAAAATTATCCGGTATCAGAACAGGGTTTTTGGGCAGGTGTTTTGCGACATTGCGGCTCCATGCCTTTAGCGGCGGAACGGCGTCTATCTGCATCTTATCGGTTAAACCTGCCATGTACGGAAAGACGAGTTGCTGGAACAAGGCAAAGTCGACCAGAGTGGGGCTATCGGTCTCGCCGAAGAAGGGGCCGCTTCCCAGATGCTTGACCATTTCCATACCCAAACGCATTTGCATGTCTGACAGGCTTTCATCACGGTCCAATTGCTCGATCATTTCAAGAATAAACGGCGCTTTGCGTAGCAAGTCGGGCCATTGATTACGGACATTTTCGGGAAGCGGAGTATGGGCACTGACAATTGCGGCAAGACGCCAGCCCATAAATTTAAACGCAAGATTATTCTTGCCATCAACAGCGCTTCGAAAACTGGAGGGCAGAAAACTCTCATTCAGCCAGTGATCAATATCGAGAATCTTTGTCCGCATCTCTTGGTTTTCAGGCAGCAACGGGCGATCCGGAAAACATGCATCCAACCATAGCGCAATCGGCGTCGAATCCACCTTCCATTCGTCACCAATCATCAAAACTGGAACTTGGCTTGCCCCTGTGAATCCGATGGTTTCTTCAGGGTTTACGGGATTAACGGGAACATGTTCGAACGTCAGTTTCTTATAATAAAGACAGGCCGCGACCTTGCGTACAAATGGGCTGGTTGAATAGCCGTACAATTTTATATTTGTCATCGGGTTCCCATTGTAAACAAACGCTGTCCGTGTCCGATAAGGCATATCCGACCGGTCCGACAGCATTAATGTCGGCTTTTATACCGACAGCGCGCGGTCGTGTTATACTGAGAAGGGCCGGAAAGGCGGGGCGTAGGGGATAACCAAGCGAGATAGCGTTGGCGAGTGTGCGTTTGCGGGGGAAAAAATTGGTGCAGAAGAGGACTCGAACCTCCACATCCTTGCGAATACTAGCACCTGAAGCTAGCGCGTCTACCAATTCCGCCATCTGGGCACGGGATAGAGGCGAGCCATTAGGCTAGGGGGGCAATGATTGTCAACCAACCCCTGACATTCTTCTCACGCTTATTGGTCGATTGGTCATTTTGAATGGAATGTCGATCTTTCTGCCCATGGCGGAACTTATCAGGGGTTAGATAATCACGGGACATTTCTGTCCGCCCATGTCCACAATTTGCTGTCCTATTTGGTCGCTTTTGTGCAACCATGGCTTATGCTCAACGCGACCCTTTTCGATTCAAAATTTCCATTCGCCGCCATAGATATTCGGCTCAAAAGAATTTCGCCCTCAAATCGCGTATCATTCGTCACTTTTGACAATGATCTTCTCACGAGATTTTTGGGGTCGCAGGAGTGTTTTTAAGATGATCGATCTCTATTTTGCGCCCACGCCCAATGGTTGGAAAATCAGCGTGATGCTCGAAGAATCTGGGCTCGATTACCGGGTGAAATGGGTCAATATTGGCGCGGGCGAGCAGTTTGAGTCAGATTTTCTAACGATTAGTCCGAACAACCGGATCCCGGCGATTGTCGATCATGATCCCGTGGAAGGGGATGAGCCGATCAGCGTGTTCGAAACGGGTGCGATCCTGCTCTATCTGGCGAATAAGGCCGAGAAATTCCTGCCTGCAGACCTGCAAGGTCAGATTGCAGCGACCGAATGGTTGATGTGGCAAATGGGTGGATTGGGGCCGATGATGGGGCAGCATGGTCATTTCAAACTTTATGCGCCCGAACGGATTGCCTATGCCACCGAACGCTATCGTAATGAGGTATTACGGTTGTTCGGGGTGATGGACCGCCGGTTGGCGGAGCACGTCCATCTTGCTGGCGCAGATTATAGCATTGCCGATATGGCCTGTTTCCCGTGGGTGCAAACCTACAAGCGGCAGGAAATTGACTTGGGCGATTTCAGTAATGTGAAGCGCTGGTATGAGACGCTGAAACAGCGTGAAGGCTTGCGGCGCGGAATGGCTTTGGGACGCGACAAGATTAATCGTAACCCACAGGACGATGCTGAAGTGCGGAAAACTTTGTTCGGGATAAAGGAATAGCCATGACAACCGTTGAATTTTACTTTGATCTATCGAGCCCATGGACCTGTTTGGCATTCCATAATATTCAACCGATTATCAAAGAAACTGGCGCGGATATTATCTGGAAACCTTTTCTTGTCGGAGGCGTGTTCAACGCGGTAAACCAAAGCGTTTACGCCGCGCGAGAAAATGCCGACAATCCCAAATTTGTGCACAGCTTTCGTGTGATGAAAGACTGTGCCGCTCTGGCCGGTGTGCCGATGAATTTTCCCAGCGCGCATCATCCGGTCAAATCTGTTCACGCCATGCGTGCCTGCTGTGCGTTGGAGGACGACCAGGCCGCATTGCACAAATTTGCTACCGCGGCGTTCAATGCTTATTATACGGATCAACGCAATCTCGATGATCCGGCGGTCTTGATCGCCATTGCGAATGAAATTGGCATGGATGGAGAGGCACTTGCAGCGCGAACACAGGAACAGGCGGTCAAGGATCGGCTGCGGGCCAATACAGATGAGGCGATTGCCCGGGGTGCCTATGGTTCCCCTAGCATCTTTGTGCCTTATCAAGACGGGGACCGGATGTATTTTGGCAATGACCAGTTGCCGTTGGTTAATCGAGCGATTAAACTGGCATCTAAATCATAAACGAATCCAGCTGCTACGGAGTCTAACCATGTCAGAACGCGTCACTATTTCAGTTGAAAATCATATTGCCGATGTTCGGTTTAACCGTCCTGACAAGATGAACGCACTCGACCCGGAGCAGATTGACGCAATTATTGACGCGACCGACAAGCTTGCCGAGATGAAAGATGTTCGCGCGATTGTTCTCTCTGGCAATGGCAAGGGATTTTGTGCGGGGCTCGATATGTCGAGCTTTACCAGTTCGGGTACGACCAGCAGCTTGACCGATCGCAGCCATGGTAACGCGAATATATATCAGCACGTGGTGCTGCAATGGCGGCGGCTAGCGGCTCCGGTCATTGTGGCTATTCATGGCGCTTGTGTGGGTGGTGGTCTGCAATTTGCGTCCGCAGCGGATGTCCGGATTGCCACGCCGGATTCCAAATTGTCGATCATGGAAATGCGTTGGGGCTTGATCCCCGACATGGGCAGCTACACGACATGGCGCAGTTTTGTGCGGGACGATATTTTGCGCGAACTGACCTACACCAACCGGATTTTTTCAGGTGAGGAAGGCAAGGAACTGGGCTTTGTTTCTCATGTTGCAGATGATCCGCTCGCCAAGGCTATGGAACTGGCGGCAGAGATTGCGGGCAAAAACCCGGATGCGATCAAAGCTGCCAAGCGTCTGATGAACAAATTGCCGGATATGAATGAAGACGAAATTCTGATGATGGAAAGCGTTGAACAGAATAATGTCAGCCGCGAACCCAATCAGAAAGAGGCGGTCATGGCCTTCATGCAGAAACGGGCGGCAAATTTTAGCGACTAAACGCTAGCTGCGTTTTACCATTTGCGCTTCCAATACGGCTTGAAATTCCGCATCAATCGCTTTGGCGCCTTGCTTGTTGGTCAAGACCAAAGTCGTGGTGCACGTGGCGACACATTGGTCGTTCTGGAAGGCTGCAGACAAAATATCCCACGATGAATTGCCGATGCGGCCAATGCCGCTACAAATCTCGGCATCATCGGGGAAATGAGCCTCACGGAGATAGTTGATCTGCACCGCAGCGATCAGCCAGCGATCGCCATGCGCGCGGTTTTCCATGCCCATGGAGCGGTTGAAACGGACCCGGCCGTTTTCGAACAAGTCGGCCATCGCGACATTGTTGATATGACCCAGTAAATCCATATCGCCAAAGCGGGTCTGGGTGACATTGGAAAAGGGATAGCTGGCTTTCGACAGCTGCCAAGGTTCTGGTTTGGACATATGATATGCTCTTTGCTTGGTGGTCGAAGATTTAGCTCATTTTGGCGACGAGGTCTTTCTGCAACGTCTTGCAAGCATAGACATACATGCCGCCGGCAACAATGAAGATGCTGACGATATAGATCATCGACCAGCGCAGACCTTCGGCACTAGCGGTGAGACATGCTTGCGCCTTGTCAGCGCCTAGAGCAGCGATTAGCTCATCGGGTCTGCCTTTACAGATTTGCGGCGTCAGTTCGGCGGCAAATTGCGATGCTGCCAGATCAGCGTTCATCAAAACATCGCTCAATATACCCATGACCAGCGGCCCGCAGCCATAGCCAATTAGATTCACAACAAACAGGAATAAGGCCACTGCAGTTGCCCGGGATTGCGGGCTCGCGACACCCTGACAAATTGTATATTGCGCGCCAAGATAACCATAATGAAGGGCGGCTCCAACGATCAATACAACCAAGGCAAACGGGACGCTATCGGTGGTGAAACCAATCCAGTAGAGCGGGACACAGGCAATCAACATGATACCGGGAAGCCACGCGACGACGTTAGGATAGCGGCCGCTGAGTTTTTCGGTCATATAGCCCGTGATAAATGCCCCGAATGAAGCGGCAAGACCCAATGGTACCGCAATTTCCAATGCGACCTCGGATATCGACATTTCATGGACACGCTGGAAAAAGGCGACTTGAAAATTACTAACGCCATAGCCGACAAAGGCCACCAGCGCCGCGGCGAACATATTGACCCAGAAGGTTGGCTTGGCGGACAATTCCTTAACCGTTTCGCCCATGCCCATTTTCTCCGGCTTGGTGGCGGTCGGCGGATCGGCATAGCCCCGCGGCGGTTCCTTAACCGTCCAAAGGAAAATCAAGCCAAAGAGAACGCCAGGTATGCCAAGCGCTAGAAACGCTTCGCGCCAAGAGAACATTTCCGTAATTGGCCCGCCAAAGGCATTGGCAAGCACGCCGCCCAAAGTGATGCCCATGGTATAAATCGCAATTGCGCGAGCGCGGCTGCGCGGCGGAAAATAGTCAGAAATGATGGAGTTAGCCGCTGGCGTCAGCCCGGCTTCGCCAATGCCGACGCCGATCCTGAACACCAACAAAGCAATGAAGCTGCCGGCAATGCCGCATAGAGCGGTCATCAACGACCACATTACAACACTCGCCGCGATGATTTTGACCCGGTTCCATTTCTCGGCCAGCCGCGCGATGGGAATTCCCATCACCGTGTACATCAGGGCGAACCCAAAGCCAGAGAGTAGGCCGAATTGCCAATCCTGTAATTTGAATTCTTCAATGATGGGTTGTGCCACCACACCGATCAAAATTCGATCGATGAAGTTCAACGTGTAGAGCAACATCAGAGAGATGATTACATAATTGCGATATCCACTGGAACCAAATGCTTGTCCGGTATTTGTGGCGGGCGAGCCCTGGGCCTGGGTTGCGCTCATATCATCTCCTAGAAATATTTTTTTCGGATGATGGCCGTATCTGTTCGGCAAGTCCAGCGTCCATTACGGGCTTGTTAAATAAATTATTTCTGAGTATGTTACATAACGTTACAACTAGATATATGATCAAGTAGGCTCATTTCCGCAGGGGGCGGTTGCAGCATTGTTGTTTCGAATGGTGAATTGGAACGTTAGGTTTGCCGAAACGTCGGGGCGTCACAGCACATGGATTATTTTATTCTATCGGCCTTGGACGTCGTGCAAAAGGAATTACTCCTTTTTGCAAGCCTGTGTTTCATCATTGGATCCATCGATGACATCATATTTGACATGATGTGGATCATGCATTCCATGAAACGCAAACTCTTGATTTACACGCGATATGATCGCGCATCTGTCGAACAATTGCCAGCTTCGGACCAAACACAACCCCTAGCGATATTTGTTCCAGCCTGGCACGAAGCGCCGGTTATTGGGGCGATGTTGCGCCGTTGTCTGGATCAATGGGACTATGATGATTATCGTATCTATGTGGGTTGTTATCCCAATGATAATGATACCATTGCTGCGGCCGCGGATGCCGCGAGCGGCGTTGAAAATATCCGGATCATTGTTTGTGACCATGATGGTCCGACGTCCAAAGCGGATTGTCTGAACCGTTTGTGGCGCGCTTTGTGCGAAGACGAAATTTTGGAATCGATCAGTTTTAAGGCGGTTATTCTGCAAGATGCAGAAGATTTAGTGCACCCCAAAGCACTCAATCTTTTCGACTATCTTATCGATCGTGCATCATTAGTGCAGATACCAGTAATCCCTCGTCGTGCTTCCCGGTCGATATGGGTTGCCGGGCATTATGGTGATGAGTTTGCCGAAATGCATGGCAAACAAATGGTCTTGAGGGAGGCTCTGGGTGTATCAATTCCTTCGGCAGGTGTGGGATGCGCCTTTCGGCGCGACGCTTTGGGCAAACTTTCTGCTCGAACGCATGGCAAGCCTTTTGACGCTGCCAGTCTCACCGAGGATTATGAATTGGGGCTCAACCTGACGGAAGGGGAGGCGCGAGGGATTTTTGCGCGACTTAAAGATCAAAATGGACAATGGGTCGCGACACAAGAATTTTTTCCTGACAATTTCGAAGATGCGATAAAGCAGAAAAGCCGCTGGATGGTTGGTATAGCCTTTTCAGGATGGGACCGGCTTGGTTGGAAGTCCTGTTGGCGCGAAAACTGGATGCGCCTGCGTGATCGAAAAGCCAGCTTTGCCGCTATTGTTGTGGCACTTGCTTACATTGCCATCCTGTTGACCGGTGTTCTCCATATCATGGCTTTAACCGATATCTATCGGCCTCGACCGATTTCTGACTTTCTCAAAACTATGCTCGTCTTCAATGGCCTATTTCTGTTCTGGCGACTGGCAATCAAAGGTTATTTTGTTTTTGCGCTCTATGGCTTGCGGGAAGCATTGCTATCGGTACCACGGACATTTGTAGCGAATATGATCAACATATTGGCGACGAGACGAGCGATGATAGAGTATCTGAAAATTCTCTCTGGCGCGCCGATGCGATGGGAAAAGACCAGTCATTTCCATCCCGATGTGATCGACGTTAAAAGGCTGCGGCCTACCGATAGTGTTCGCCGGAATCTTTAAGCGATATGTCGGTGAGTAAAGGTGCGCCACTAAGAGCGCTGTCATCCATCGCTGGCTTTTGGATATTAGGCCGGATTATTTGGGAAATTGGTTCTCCGGTGGAAAAGATGCTGCCCATGCCAGTTGCTGAAACCGAAACGGTGCTACCCGTCAATTCTATAGCGGCGGCGTTGCCTATTCCACCGCACCTTCGGCCCAGTCATGGGCCTGGCAAAATGTCATCGGTTTCTCCGAAACATGCCCCTATTGAAAGCGTGCCTTTTGGTTTTCCACCCAAGTTTTTGGCGGCAGCTCCATCAACAGGTTTCTTGGAACGGCCCCCTGCGTCTGGGAGGCCAAATGAAAAGTCGATAAAGCCAGACTTGGCAAATAGCGCGTATTTGATTCAGGCGCGCGAAGTGTCGGAATCGGGGAGGGGCACTAGCCTTTCTCCATCATCAAATCCGCTATCGGGTTATTTCTGGGCTTTCGGACGCCAAGACAGTGGTTCGGCACTAGGATCGAGAGCTGCGACCCTGCAATCCCCCGGTGGACAATATGGGGGCAGTCAGGCGGGAGCCATATTAACCTATCGATTGGTGGGCAGCCCGCAGCGCAATCTATCTGCTTATGTTCGGGCATCCACCGCTCTCTCTTCGGCGGGTGAAGAAGAGGTGGCAATCGGAATCAAGGCAAGACCCTGGGAGAGCATGCCAATAACTCTCTTCGTTGAACAACGGGTTGGAGCAACGAAACTGGGTGATCGGGGGACAGCATTTTATGTCGCAGGCGGAACCGGGCCGGATATGCTGATCGCTAACACTAGCCTGGAAACCTACGGCCAAGCCGGTTATCTATTGGCCGACAACAGTAGTTATTTTTTTGATGGGTCAGCGATCTTGCAACGGAAAATATGGGATCAGGGCAATCACAAAATTACGGCAGGGGCAGGGGTCTGGGCCGGTGGTCAGCAAGGGGTGACGCGGGTGGATATCGGGCCGCGGGTCAATGCCGACATACCGATTAGCGGATTAGATGTGCGGTTTTCGCTAGATTGGCGGCAGCGGATTGGCGGCAATGCGGTTCCGGATTCGGGTGTTGCCGTCACCGTGACCACAGGTTTCTGATCGACTTTCAATCGCAATTCTGGATCGTTTCCCCAAATTTCTTGGTCCAGCAGAGATCAAGTCCCTTTATCCCGTAACGAAAAGAGATTAGTCCTTGGAAATATGGATATTTACCTCCCAATAGCCAATTTGTCGGTGGACGCATTTGTCATCGTGCTGCTCGGCGGGCTGGTGGGTATCCTGTCCGGCATGTTTGGCGTGGGCGGTGGATTTCTGACCACACCGCTTTTGATCTTCTATGGCATCCCGCCAACGGTCGCAGCGGCCTCAGCATCAACACAGGTAACAGGCGCCAGCATTTCCGGAGTGGCTGCCCATATGCGGCGCAAAGGCGTTGATTTTCGGATGGGCGCCGTGCTGGTTGTTGGCGGTATATTCGGTACATTTATCGGTACAGGGCTGTTCCAGATCCTGCAACGTTGGGGCCAGATTGATACCGTGATTTCCGTGCTCTACGTGTTGATGCTCGGCAGCATCGGCGGCATGATGGCTAAGGAATCCTGGGGCAGCGTAAAAGCGGTTCGTTCCGGCAAGCCTTTGCCTGCCCGCAAACGGCGGCACCATCCATTGGTTGCAAACTTGCCAATGCGCTGGCGTTTCTATCGTTCGGGGCTCTACATTTCACCAATTGCCCCTTTTATGTTGGGCCTGTTGACGGGCATATTGACTATGCTGCTAGGCGTCGGCGGCGGTTTCATCATGGTGCCGGCGATGCTATATCTACTCGGCATGGGCGCACAGGTTGTGGTTGGCACATCACTTTTCCAGATATTGTTCGTGACCATTGCTTCGACCATGATGCACAGCATGACCACAAGGGCGGTTGATATCGTTTTAGCTGGGCTGCTGTTGATCGGAAGCGTCACCGGCGCGCAATTGGGCGCAAAATTTGCTCAGCGGATGCGGCCGGAATATTTGCGACTGAGCCTTGCTATCATGGTGTTGCTGGTTGCCGTTCGTATGGCGCTGGGCCTTGGATTTCAGCCTGATGAGATTTTTACGGTGCAGCCGTTATGACCGGATTGAGATCGAAATTCGCAACAATATTGGGTAGTCTCGGCATCTTGTTCATGATCATGGGCAATACGCCAGTTCTGGTGCCTGATGTCTCGCAGGACAAGATCAGTATCCAGGGCGATTTTAATGGTGCCCAGCTTTTGTTATTCGGTGCCATTACATATCCTCCAGGAACCCTTAATCGTGACCGCGCAGATATCGTCGTGGTCTTGAAAGGTCCGACAGAATCGATTGTCCTGCGAGAAAAGAAACAGGTCGCCGGTATCTGGATTAACGCGGCTAGCAGCGAATTTCGATCGGCTCCTGGCTATTATGCCGTCGCTTCCTCACGACCCATTGAGGAGCTTGTCGATGACAAAACGGCGGATATTTACGAACTCGGTCTCAACCATCTGCAATTGTCTCCGGCGGGCGCAATTGACAGCAAAGAACTGGATCGTTTTACCAACGGCCTGGTGGATCTCAATCGCCGTGGCCGCTTGTACAAGAACTTGCCAAACACCGTCGAGATTACCGATTCTGTTCTATATCAGGCCCGCATTAATCTGCCCGCCAGTGTACCGGTGGGCAAATATTCTGCCGAGACATTCCTCATCATCGATGGACGGGTTGAAGCGGCAGAAATCAAGGACATCACGATCGAGAAGATCGGATTGGGTCGGTTCATCACCAATTTGTCACAGGAAAATGGCTTCATCTATGGTTTATTGGCGGTTCTGATTTCTGTCCTGTTCGGCTGGGCAGCGGGCTATTTGTTCCGAAAAATCTGACAAAAGCGTCTGTCTGAAGCGCGCTTCACCTTTTCGAAAGGCTGGTAAATATTCCTTAACCATGAGGGCGTAATCCTGAGCGCACATCAACAATACAGGATTGCGCCTTCATGTCAGATATGGGTTCCCATAATTTTCCAACGGCGCGGCCGTCTTCTCCGGTTGGTGAAGAGGTGGATGCGCCAGTAGCATCCCATGCGCCGACACCGACGCCGAAGCGGACCGAAGGCCATAAAATTGGCGAAGTTATTGAAATTGCCGGATCGGGATCACGCATCGTCATGGACGCCGCGGTTCTCGCTGGTTTAACGGAACATCCTGATGCGACGGTCAAGATGGCCGGTCAGGTCGGTAGCCAAGTTAAAATCCGGGTTGGCCAGACATGGTTGCTCGCCAATATCCGCACCCAAAAACTCTACGAAGGACAGGCTGGTCTGATCATTGCCGAAATCGATTTTCTGGGCGAGGGCGATGAAGAGCGTCTGACAGGACATATCTATAATTTCCGCCGCGGTGTTACCCGCTATCCCGTTCCCGGTTCTGTTATTTATGCGGTCACCACGCCCGACCTGAAACAGGTTTACGCTTCTGATGGCCGCGCCAATGTTGAAATTGGCACGGTCTATCCAACCGACGATATTCGCGGCGCGCTTTATGTCGATGCTATGCTCGGCAAGCATTTCGCTCTGTTGGGTTCAACCGGTACCGGTAAATCGACATCGGCTGCGCTGATCCTGCACAAGATTTGCGATATTGCGCCAGAGGGTCACATTTTGATGATCGATCCTCACGGAGAATATTCCGCTGCTTTTAAAACTAACGGGCGTCTGTTCGATGTGAATAACCTGAACCTGCCCTATTGGCTGATGAACTTTCGCGAACATTGCGAGGTGTTTGTTCAGTCCACGGGCGATGCAAAACAAATGGATTGTGACATCCTTGCAAAATGTCTGCTGGCTGCCAAGGCAAAGAGCCAGGCCGCGCAGGGCGTTGCCAAGTTGACCGTGGATAGCCCGGTGCCTTATCTGTTGTCCGACCTGACCAACATCATCCAGAATGAGATGGGTAAGCTCGACAAGTCGACCAACACTGCGCCTTTCATGCGGTTGAAGACAAAAATTGACGAGATCAAGGCTGATCCCCGTTATAGCTTCATGTTCTCCGGCATGTTGGTTGGTGACACAATGGCAGACTTCCTTGCGAAAATTTTCCGCCTTCCCGCCGAGGGAAAACCGATTTCCATTATTGACGTATCTGCCATTCCATCCGAGATAACGCCAACCGTTGTCGCTGTTTTAAGCCGTTTGGTTTTCGACTATTCCATTTGGGCAAAAAATGAACCGAGCCGGCCTATCTTGCTAGTTTGCGAAGAGGCTCACCGCTATATTCCCAATGACGATATTGCTGGCGAAAGCAGTGTCCGCGATATTCTCAGCCGGATCGCCAAGGAAGGCCGTAAATATGGCGTTTCGTTGGGTCTGATTACGCAGCGACCATCCGATTTGGCCGAAGGCGTACTCTCACAATGCGGTACGATTCTGTCGATGCGTTTGAACAATGATCGCGACCAAGCTTTTGTGAAAGCGGCGATGCCAGAGGGTGCTCGTGGTTTCCTTGATTCCATTCCCGCTCTTAGAAACCGTGAGATTATTTGTTGCGGTGAGGGTGTCGCTATTCCCATTCGCGTATCGCTCGACACGCTGGTCGAAGAACGTCGTCCGGCGTCGGAAGATCCGCTATTCTCAGAGCTGTGGCGTGAAAATGGCGGCGAAGAAGAGATTATCCAGCGGGTTATCAAGCGCTGGAGAAGTCAGGGTCGCTAAAGCCCAACCCAAGTTTGTCTTTGTTCATAGGTCGTTGGTCGAACTCCAATAGCACTGCCATTCCATCCGATTACATCTGTAGTCGGTGGACCGGAAACGATATCCGGCCCGCTTGGATGGAGAACTAAAATGAAAAACAGAGATTTCACGCGAGCCATTGCGGGACTGGCGCTGGTTGCGACGGCGTCATTAATCCCTTCGGCCGCCAGCATAGCGCATGATGGCAGTCATAAGTTCGAAAAAAAACTGAGCGAAAACCTAGGCAATAAAATTGAGGCTAGGGTTCATGCCGGCATGGCCAAAGGCGCGATCGGGATGGAAAAAGGCGCAGACAAAATGCTGCGCGGTGCTGACAAGATGGAAGCTTATGCCGACCGGTTGGAGCGCGATTCCGCATTTCGTGAAGCGGAAGCCACCAAACAGAACAAGTGGAACGAAGGGAATTTGACAGCGGACGAATTGCTGGAGCAGGCGCCCGAGTTTCGGCGCGGTGCCGCAGAGATGCGCGAAGGTGCAGCGAAAATGCGAAGAGCAGCCGAAAAAATGCGGCGTAGGGATATGAACTAGGGCAAGGCCAATATCCGACCAGCTAGCGCTTTTGGTTTCACGCAAAGGGCGCGAGGATTTTGAAGAGGTTAGCGAAGGAGATTGAGATTGCTGCCTATTGGAACAGGGGGACGGTAGCTGTTCGCTATGCGTTTGAGTCCTTGTTCCCGGCGATAGCCGTATCAATCACACCACTATCCAAGTCCTGAAGATCAAACAAAAACTGCCCTCTTAAAAACCTTAGCGCCCTTCGCGTAAATCAATTGCGCCAAACTTAAAGAGTCCGCTCCGCGGATTTGTTTTACGCAAAGTGCACGAGGGTTTTGAAGAGGTTAGCGAAAGTGTTTGAGATTGATATCCAATGGATCAAGGTAGGCGGTAGTTGTTTGCTACGCGTTTGAGTCCCTCTTTTAGGGTGATGCCGCCGAAGTTGATAAGCAGACCCGGTGGCAGTTTCATGAGCCGCAGATAGGTCAGCGTCTGACGGGTGTGAATAGGAAAAAGCCGTTCCACGGCTTTTATTTCCAGCAGCAACCTGTTCTGCACCAATATGTCTGCGCGAAATGCGGCCGCAAAATCCAAACCGTCAATCCGCGTACCGACCGGCATCTGCCGGTCAACCGCCATGCCTTGTTTGCGCAACCGGTTAGCAAGAACCTGCTCATAAACCGATTCCAGCAAACCCGGCCCCAAATCAACATGAACACCCATGGCGGTATCAATGACCCGGCTCGCTATTCCCTCAAGATCGACCATAAACTGCCCTCTTGAAAATCTTAGCGTCCTTTGCGTGAAACCATTACCCCAAACGTGCAAGGGCGGCTTGCAGCCGTTCAGCCTCAGCGCTTTTATCTGCCAAATCAGCACGGGCTTTTTCAACCGCTTCCGGTTTGGCTTTCTCAACAAAATTGGCGTTACCCAGCCGGCCTTCAAGAGATTTAGCTTCCTTGGACACAGCTTCCAGTGCTTTGTTCAGACGCGCTTTTTCCGCATCAATGTCGATCGCCCCGGCCAGCGGTAACACATAGGTTGCCCCGTCGATAACGATCTGAGCCGTCGCGCCCTCTGGCGCTGGATCAAAGGAAAAGCTCTCAAGCCGGCCAACCCGATCCAGAGCGGATGCCTGCCGCGCAATCCGTTTCTGCAACGCCTCATCACCATCGCGAACATGGGCGGTCATCTTCGTGCCCGGCGCGATGTTGAGTTCGACTTTTGCTGTACGGGTTGCCGAAATCAAACGGATCAACCAATCTACTTCTGCCTTCGCGTCGGCATCGATTTCCGCTTTCGGCTCCGGCCATTTCGCGACGATCAGATCATAGTTTCGGCCGCCGGTTTCGGAAGCCATGCTGTGCCATAATTCCTCGGTGATGAATGGCATGAATGGATGAAGCATCACGATGATCTGGTCGAGTACCCAACCCGCAACCGCGCGGGTCTCATCCGCAGCAGCCGCATCATCGCCTTGCAAGACGGGTTTGATCAGTTCGAGATACCAGTCGCAGAACCGGTCCCATGTGAAATGATAAATGGTGTTGGCCGCTGCATCAAAACGCAGGTCACCCAGCGCTTTGTCAAGCGTGGCAAGCGTTTCGGTCACTTCGGAAATGATCCAGCGGTTGACCGGTAATTTGGCTTCTGGCGCGCGCAGCGTCTTGCTTGCACCAATGCCGTTCACTTCGCAGAAGCGCGAGGCATTCCATAGCTTGGTCGCGAAATTGCGATAGCCCTCAACCCGCTTGTCATCCATTTTGATGTCACGGCCCTGGCTTTCCATCGCCGCCATGAAGAAGCGCAGCGCATCCGCGCCATATTGATCAATCAGGCCGAGCGGATCGACAACATTGCCCTTGGACTTGGACATTTTCGAACCATCTTCGGCGCGTACCAGCCCGTGGAGATAGAGCCGCTTCCAAGGCACATCCTTCATAAACTGGATGCCCTGCATCGCCATCCGCGCGTCCCAGAAGAACAGGATGTCAAAGCCGGAGATCAGCAGATCGTTCGGGTAATGGCGTTCGAGGTCTTTGGTTTGCTCCGGCCAGCCGAGTGTGCCGAACGGCCAGAGGGCAGAAGAGAACCAGGTGTCGAGAACGTCAGGGTCGCGGGTAAGCGCAACGCCTTCTCCCGCTTGTTTCTGCGCGGCGGATTCATCTTCGGCAACATAGATTTTGCCATTGTCGTCAAACCAAGCCGGTATCCGGTGGCCCCACCAAAGCTGGCGCGACACGCACCATGGCTGGATATTCTCCATCCAGTTGAACCAGGTTTTTTCCCAGGTCTTTGGAACAATCTCAATGCTGCCATCGCGCACGGCCTTGATCGCTGGCTGTGCCAATGTCTCTGCATCGACATACCATTGATCGGTCAACCACGGCTCAATCACTACGCCGCCGCGGTCCCCAAAGGGAGTCGCGATGGTGCGCGGTTCGGCGTCATGTTCTTGCGTCTCGCCATCTTTGGATTTGGTGACATGCGGGATCAGGCATCCCAGTTCCTTCATCCGCTGAACAACCAGTTCGCGGGCACCGCTCACGCCGTCTTTCTTAAAACGATGCAGGCCGATAAATTCTTCCGGAATCAGGCCGTCAGCGCTCTGGCAAACATTGGCTTCACCATCGAGCATATTGAGCATCTCGCCCGCCGCAAAACCGGCGCGCTTTCCGACCTCGAAATCGTTGAAATCATGGCCCGGTGTAATCTTCACCGCACCGCTGCCCAGTTCCGGATCAGCATGTTCGTCTGCTACAATCTTGAAACGGCGTCCGGTGACTGGCTGGAGGATTTCTTTGCCGATGACGCTCTGATAGCGTTCGTCACTGGGGTGAACGGCAACCGCCATATCAGCCAGCATGGTTTCGGGCCGCGTTGTTGCGACTTCAATATAATCCTGCCCCCCCAAATCAGGATGGTCGAGTGTCACGCCATCCGCCAGTGGATATTTGAAATGCCAAAAGCTTCCCTTGGTATCGGTGGTCTCGACTTCCAGATCGGAAATTGCGGTCTTCAGAGCCGGATCCCAGTTGACCAAGCGTTTGTCGCGATAGATCAGGCCATCATTATAAAGATCAACAAACACCTTGAGCACGGCTTCGTTCATGCCGTCGTCCATGGTGAAGCGCTCGTTTGACCAGTCCATCGAACAGCCCAGACGGCGGAGCTGACCGGTGATCGTGCCACCGGATTCCTCTTTCCATTCCCAGACTTTTTCGACAAATTCTTCGCGGGTAAAATCGGTGCGCTTTTGTTGGCGCTCGTTCATTTGCCGCTCGACAACCATCTGGGTCGCGATCCCGGCATGGTCCATGCCGACAACCCAAAGCGCATCTTTGCCCTTCAGCCGTTCGTGGCGGATGATGATATCCTGCAACGTATTGTCGAGCGCGTGACCAATGTGCAAACTTCCGGTGACATTCGGTGGTGGATTGACGATCGTAAACGGCTCCGCATCGCCGCGTTCAGGACGAAACTGGCCGGATTGTTCCCAATGCGCATACCAGCGTTGTTCAATGGCCGCTGGATCGAAATTTTTATCTAATGTCATGCGCTGCCTTTGCCAGCGCTTGCGCCGTTATTCAACCGTGCAAAATTGCATCAATTTCGGCATTGGCTTTGGCGCGCAGCTGGCGCTTGCAAGCAGCGAAACCGGGTTGTGCATTTAACTCATGCGCCTTTGCCACGGATTTCTCGAGCAAATCACCGGGCATCAGGGTCGCTTCAACCAGTCCGGCGCCAATAGCTTCATTGGGTTTCAGCAACATGCTCGATAGCGCCAATCGCCTACGCCACGAGGGCTCCAGCCAATGATCCAATATCGCTTGCGGGACGGGCGGGAAGGGCAGGCCAGCTTTGGCTTCCGGCAAGCCGATTTTATAATGGCCGGAGGCAGCGTAAATCCAGTCGGCGCACAGCATCATGATCCCGCCTGCGCCGATGGCGTTACCATTGACCGCGCATACGAGCGCACAGGGCAGGCGGTGGAGCGATGCGGCATAAGCGTTAATGGCGGCAATTGCGCGCTTTTGACCAGCCTCATCCAAGGAGGCGGCGATCTTTGTATCCATGCCACAAGTGAAATGCTCGCCAGCACCGGTGAGGACGACGCCACCTTTCGGATTGTCCTGCGCCAGTTTCTCGAAAACACTGATGCCTTCGTCCAGCAATTCTGACGATAGTGTATTGCGCGGCGCGTTGGTCAGGGTGACGATGACGGTGTCGCCACTTTTTTGGGTTGGAAAAAAGCTCATTTTTCACCTGCCTTTGTCCATCTGCCCATCCAGTCAAATACGGCATTATGCCATTGTATGCTGTTTTTGCCTTTCAGCACCCAGTGATTTTCGTCCGGGAAAACCAGTAATTTTGACGGCACATTATTTTCCTGAAGCGCGGTAAAGGCCATCAGGCTCTGCGTGTAGGGAATACGAAAATCCTTTTCGCCATGGATGACCAAAGTCGGCGTTTTCCATTTGTCGATATGATTGACCGGGTTCCATTTTTCCCGATTGGGCCGGGTCGTCCAAGGGCCGCCATGGTCCCATTGGTCGAACCATAGCTCCTCAGTGCTCAGCGCCATGGCGCGCAGGTCAAAGACACCGGCATGATTGATGATACAGTCAAACTGATCCGGCCACTGACCCGAAATCCAGTTCATCATATAGCCGCCGTAAGAGGCGCCCAATGCGCAGGATCGCGTCCCATCAATCTGCTTGTCGATTTTGAGCGCTGCTGCGTAACCCAGTTTCAGGTCTTCGAGCGGTTTGCCGCCCCAGTCCTGATTGATGCTGTCGGTAAAGGCTTGCCCATATCCGGTAGAACCGTGGAAATCGATGGTCACAACGGCATAGCCTTGCGCCGCCATTACCTTGGGATTCCAACGGGTTGACCAGCTATCGCCAAAGCTGCCTTGCGGCCCGCCATGGACCAGAAACGCCATCGGCAGCTTGCCCTTGGCGCCTTTTGGCTTGATGATCTGACCCCAGACTTGATCGCCTCCAGCGCCCTTAAAATCAAACCGTTGCACGGAAACTTCGTCAATTTCCGCTAACGCTTTCCCATTGATATTGGTCAACTGCGTAATCGTTCCATCAGCCGCCCTGCGATAAATATCATCCGGTGCCTGCAGGCTTCTCTTTGTGAAAATCATTGAACCGTCATTGAGCGGTGTAATATTTCCTACCCTGCCAGTTTTCGTCAGGCGGGTCACTTTTCCGTCCGCTATATCCACACGAAATGCGGCATAATCGAGAATTTCCGCTGCCGTAACGATCAATGCCTTGCTGTCTTTCGTCCAGACTATCGAACTTACAGAACGATCCCAGTCGCCAGTTAATTCCCGTGGTTCTTTGTCACCTTTCCTCAACAGTTTAACGACCATGCGATCGCTTTCATATCCAGGGCGTTCCATCGCTGCCCAAGCCAGCCATTTGTCATCGGGAGAGAAAGTCGGCAGGTTATCGGTTGCATCCCCATTACCAGGCATTGGTTTGGGGTTAGGACTATCGATACCGACGCCGTAGATGTCCAAGTCCGTTGACTTGGGTTCGTTGCGGTCTGCTGTGCGAAGTGTGAAAGCCAAGCCGCTTCCGCTGGGTGACCACGAAATTTCCTCGCCGCCGCCGAATGGTTTTGATGGGCTGTCTCCGATCAAATCACCATCCAGCGCCCTTCCACTGCCGCTTAACTTGCCGTCCTGCAAATCAAATCCAAATATACGGCTGTAATTGCCGGGTGTTTCCCAGCTAGACCAGTGGCGGACGAAAAGTTCGTCATATTCACGGCCTGTGCCGGGACCGGGCAGCGCGTTGTTGCCATCTCCACCTTCTGTTTCATCACAACCAAATGTGGCGCAATCCTTTGCGATATCGCCCCATACTGCAATTTTTCCACCAGTAGGTGATAGCTTGAAGCCCGCAATATCAGCTTTCAGATCGCTCGCCTGAACGGGTTCGCCTTCCTGTCCGCCAGCTGTAATCGAGACCTGCCAAAGTTGTTCGGATTCGCTCGCATCAGACAGATAGTAGAGCGTTTTACCGTCGGTAGAAAAGGATGGGCTATGTTCGCTCGCGTTAGCTTTATCGGCAATGCGTACAGGCGCGGAATTGGGCTTTGTCAGATCGAGCAAATAAAGAGCAGTCGAGCGTTCATAGCTTTCGGGATCGGTTTCAGTCACACCAAAAGCGGCCCAATTCTCGTCCGGCGATACCGTTGGCGCGCCGACGCGTTTCAGGGTTGCTAGATCCTGTGCGGCCATCGGCCTCGCGGAGGCGATTGGGTTGGAAAATAATGTGCCCGTCATGAGCAAGGCTATGCATGATGCTTTGGATAGAATTTTCATAGGCATGAGCTTAGCACGCCTGAAAACTATGGCAATTGTGATTGTCTCGGCGGCGTTACTTGTCGTTAATACGCTGAATTTCACGAGCGACCATTTCCTCTACCAGCTTCGGTAAATTCTCATCGAGCCACTCTTTTAGCATCGGACGCATGAGATCGCGGGTCAGGCCTTCTAGCGACGTATCGCTGGTCGTCTTTTTAGGAGCAGGGGTGTTCGCTCCCTCCATCGCCACAAGCGCAGAAAGTGATTGGCGCATCGAATCGAGCTTTTGATCATTGATTAGTCGTTCTTGTTGGCGACGGTCACCAAAGACACCTTGGGCGGAAGATGGTCCATTGTCCTTAACCTCGTTGGTCAGTTCCAGCACCCCGTCGTCGCTATCATCGGCTTTGATAGTCGGCTTTTTCACTCTTTCTGCTTTTGCCGTGATGTCCTTGGGCAAAGGTGAGATTGGCGTTACGTTGTCTGGGACAGATTTTAAACGTGGCGTGGACTCTTCGGTATCTGCGGCATCTTCATCTTTCTGAGACGAACGATCCGTATCTATCGCCTTATCTTCGGCGATGATGCGCTTAATGGAGGACAAAATTTCTTCCATCGACGATTCGTTATTCTGTTTCGTCATGCAAAAATCCTCAAATCCATAAAATGCAAAAGCTAGCTGCTATCGAAGCACCTTAACCTAACAACCATCGTATCGGCAACTACGCGCCAGTCAATTGCTATTCATTTGGTGTTTTTGATTCCGGTAGCGGTTCAATCTCCGCTGTCTGTGCCGGAGTATCAACTGTTCGGGTTGCTTGCGGTTCAGGATTCGGATCGCTCTGAAAATCGTAAAACTGGTTCTGGACCCGGTCATAATTGACTTGCGGATCATACAACGGTCCACCTTCGAGGCCCAGATCACGGGCCTCCGCACGGCCCATGGCCGCCAACAACGTAAAGCCCGCAACATAGCTGTTCCGCCGGGCCGTGACCAATTGTACCTGCGCATTGAGCAACTCTTGCTCTGCGTTCAAAATGTCGAGAATGGTGCGATTGCCCACACTATTTTCTGCCCGCACACCTTCAAGAGACAGCGCGCTAGCGGCTACGGCCCGTTCTGATGACTGAATGACACGTTCCGACGCCCGCCAACTGGAATAGGCTGCGCGTGTTTGCGCGATGACGCCGCGTTCAGTTTCGATAAGCTGTTCATATGCTTGACCAGATCGTGCCTGTGCTTGCCGCACTTGCGCTGCTGGTCGTCCGCCTTGATAGATCGGAACGGTTAGGCGCACACCGGCTTCTGCATTGGATTGTTCCTGAACGAGATTGGAGTTCGAAATATTTCCGCCCAGAGTATTCAGAAAGTTCACATAACTGCCTTGCGCATAAGCCTCGACCGTTGGTTTGACGGCGCCGCGCGCAGCTTTAATGTCGATTTCCGAAGCGGTGCTGCGTTCTTTGGCTGCGAGCAGGTCGGGATTAAATTGTAAGGCAATATCGACCGCCTCATCTGGAGACTTTGGTAGATTCGGCAGTGGCGGTGGTGATTTCAGCGTACCAGGCACCTGTCCCACCAAAGCGATATAGTTTTCCTTACTGTTGATCAGATTAGCGCGAGCCGATTCCAGTTCTCCCTTGGCAACCTCCAGCCGTGATTCGGATTGGGCAACATCGGTGCGGGTCAGATCACCAATTTCAAAGCGATCGCTGGTCGCTTCCAGATTGACGGCAAGCACGCCAACATTGGCCCGGTTTAATTTAACCACCGCTTCATCGCGCATAACATCCATATAGGCTGCGACGACGTTGCTGAACAGGCTGGCCTCGGTACCGCGCAAGCCATATTGACCGGCCACAACGCGAGCTTTTGCTGCGCGCACGGCGTTTTTTACTCTGCCGCCGGAGTAGATCGGTACATTGATCTCCCCGCCTGCGCTGACTTGCCGGAGAGGGGCGGTAAAGCTGTTGGAGTTGCGCAGGAAATTTTCCTGAAAATTGAAGCGCGAGCCCGAATTTGGACGGCCATCGGCTTTCGCGATAGCGACATTTTCATCCTCTGCGCGCTGCCCAGCCTGTGCGCCAGACAATGTCGGGTTGGTTTTGTAGGCCGCAACAAATGCTTCGCGCAGTGTATCTGCATGAGCTGGGGTTGAGAGAGTCGCAATGGCGACGGCGCTAAGCAACAGATTGCGCTTACTCATTGAAGAACGTCTCCTGAAATATTTGTGCAGCAAAGCCTGCATATTAGAAACTGAAACTCTTGGCTTGTTCAAAGCCGGGCAGGGCAACGCCGCCGCAATCCGCGAAAAATTGATAGCCAATGCCGGTTCCGGCTTTGTGACCGATGAGCAGGCGCGCCACGCCTTTATCCACAACCGCGCCGACCAGTCGGCCGTCCGCGGAAAGTTGGTCGGCCAGATTGGCGGGAATCGAATCAGCGATGCCGTCGATGATGATCACTGAGTAGGGTGCGCCTTCAGCAAAACCCTCAGTGTGAGCCGCTTTTTCAATTCGCACGTTGTCGAGGCCGCCGAGATTATTTTTCGCCTTGGCTACCAGTTTGCCCGACTGTTCAACCGCAACAACCGAACTTACAAGCTGAGCCAGAACGGCCGCGGTATATCCCGTCGCTGCGCCGATTAGCAGCACGTTATCATCTTTCGTCAGCTCTGCAGTATTTAACAAGCGTCCAGTTGCGAGCGGGGCATTGAGGGCACGCCCCTCACCGATATTGACGCCGCGATCGGAATAGGCAACTTCGCGTGATGCTGCCGGCACGAAATCTTCACGGGCCACATGGCTCATCGCGGCAATGACGCGGGGGTCGCTGACGTCGGTTGTCCGCAATTGGCTCACTACCATTGCTTTGCGCATTTCTCTGAAATTTTCGTGACCCACTATACCACCCTCGATGTGTTTATATTCTGTCTATGCCATCTCTGTATTATTAAGGCAATACAGCATGAATGTTTTTCGTGCGCTTCTAACCGCACTTACCGACGCCGCCAAGACGGATTTCAGCGATTTTTCCGTAATAGCGACTTTTACGCGACATTCTCAACAAGGGTTACGGATAAGTTAGGGTTGACATTGGCGTCAAAGCGAAGCAATTGCGCCCCCTCTCCGGCCCGATGGCGGAGTGGTGACGCAGTGGATTGCAAATCCATGCACCCCGGTTCGATTCCGGGTCGGGCCTCCAGATTTCCAGCATTCCTGAGTTACATAGTATCACAACGGCATAGATGATGCCGGCCAATCTGGCGTCGATTGTGAAGGATGTTGGGTAAACTGGATCCCCCGTGAGGATTCGAACCTCAATTAACGGAGTCAGAGTCCGTGGTATTACCATTATACGACAGGGGAGTGCCGGGGCGCGCAATAAGCCTAGCGGGATGGCGGGTCAAGGTTTTTCAAACGGGCGAATGGATAGCCCGTTTAACGCTAAACTCTTGCACATCGGCCGGGCTGCGGTTATCTCTTAGGGTAAGTACCGGCGGTATTATCCGATCCGGAGAAATATAAGAGTAACGGTCATGGCGGATGAAGCATCCCCATCGCCGCAAACACAGGACGGCGGGAAATCTGAGAGGATGGCGCGCCCGAAACATGCGGCGACACATAAGAATGGCAGGCGAAATGCGCCTCCCTCTCACAACAATGCTGGCCGCTGGCCCAAGCTACGGTCTTATGCGGCGATTGATTTGGGCACGAATAACTGCCGTTTACTAGTTGCCAAGCCCTCTTCTGATGGTTTCATTGTCACCGATGCTTTTTCCCGTGTTGTGCGGCTGGGCGAAGGGCTGGTGGAAACAGGACGGATAAGCAACCGGGCGATGGACCGGGCAGTGGCGGCATTATCCATCTGCGCCGACAAGTTGAAACGCCGCAATGTAACACTTGCGCGGTCTGTGGCGACAGAGGCCTGCCGCCGGGCTAGCAACGGCGACAAATTTATCGATCGGGTGCGCCAGGAAACGGGCATAGTGCTTGATATCATTACCGCTGAAGAAGAAGCGCGGCTGGCGGTACTGGGTTGCCAGATTTTGCTGGAGCCGGGCGAGGGACCGGCACTGATATTCGACATTGGCGGCGGATCGACAGAGCTTGTGCTGGTCGATACCTCTGGTGCGGCCCCCGAAATTATCGATTGGCTGAGCGCGCCTTGGGGCGTTGTATCGCTGACCGAGAGCGAGAAATATGACGGCAGTGATGCGCAAGCCCGTGAGCAAGCCTATTCAAGTATGCGCGCACGCGTTGCCGATAGCTTCGCGGAATTTGCTAGCCGGTTACCGCTATCCGGCCGCAGCGATTTCCGCTTGCTGGGTACAAGCGGAACTGTGACAACGCTGGCTAGTCTGCATCTCAAGCTGCCCCATTATGACCGCAAGGTGATTGATGGCTTGATCGTACCGGCAGATTCGATGCGTGATATTAGTGCGATGCTGGCCGCTTGTTCTCCGGACGAGCGTGCTGCAATACCCTGTATCGGCAAAGAACGTGCGGATCTGGTTGTTGGTGGTTGCGCGATACTCGACTCCATTCTCGACATCTGGCCAGCAAGTCGTGTTGGTGTCGCTGATCGCGGGATCAGAGAAGGTATATTGCGGTCGCTAATGTCCTCTAACGAACGAAAGCCACGGTCATGAACAGGACGCTAGCATGAGCAGAGGCAGATCAGGTCAACGGGAAAAGGTTAAGACCGCGAAGGGGCGTAAAATTGGTTCCACACGCTGGTTGGAGCGGCAGCTTAACGACCCTTATGTCAAGCAGGCAAAGGCGGATGGTTATCGCTCGCGCGCTGCCTATAAGATATTAGAACTGGATGAGCGGTTCAAATTTGTTCGCAAAGCCAAGGCCGTGGTGGATCTGGGCATTGCGCCGGGCGGCTGGGCTCAGGTCATCCGCAAATTTGTCCCGAAAGCGAAGATCGTCGGTATCGACATATTACCGGTGGACGCCATTGAGGGCGTGACGATTTTCGAGATGGATTTTATGGATGACAGCGCGCCAGATAAACTAATCGACGCGCTGGGCTGTGCCCCGGATCTCGTGCTGTCGGATATGGCCGCGAACACGGTCGGCCATCAACAGACCGACCATTTGCGCACTATGGGCCTGGTTGAGGCCGGTGCTTACTTTGCAGTGGAAAATCTGCAAGAGGGTGGGGCGTTTGTGGCGAAGGTTTTGGCTGGCGGTACCGATAATGATCTACTTGCTCTGCTCAAGAAGCATTTTAAGACCGTCAAGCATGCCAAACCACCTGCCAGTCGTAAGGGTTCTTCTGAATGGTATGTTGTGGCGCAGGGCTTTAAAGGTCGCCCAGAAGGCAGTTAATTTCCCTCGGAGTTCACACAATTCTGACTGCATCGCAGTGGGATATTTGGTTCGCCAGCTAATATTCAAAACTGGAAAAGAGCCCGATGGATTTTATCACAAAGCCCGGTCTTTAAGAAAATCTCGCGAGATCAACGGCTTTGAGCGCTGGTCTCGCCGCACTCACCTTGCGCCTATTTTGAACCCCGCGCCTTTGCTATCAGATCTTTGAGGCCATCATAGCCGACCGCACCAACTGCTGTTTCATTACCGACCACAAAAGCCGGGGTGCCTGTAAATTGCAGCTTTCGAGCGATTTCGATATTATTTTGTAGCTCTTTTTGTGCTTCCGGCGTCGCCATAAATTTACGTGCAGCGGCCATGTCTATACCCACTTCCTTTGCGGCATTTGCGATTGTGGAAGGGGTTGGCCGTCCAGTCGCGAACATGGTTTTGTGAAAAGCAAAATACTTGCCCTGTTTGGCCGCAGCCAGCGCCATCAGCGCCGCATCATTGCTGGCTTCGCTCAGGATGGGAAGCTCGCGGAATACCACTTTGATATTCTTGTCTTCTTTCAATACTCTGCCGATATCTGCCGTGGTCTGCTTGCAATACGGGCAAGCAAAGTCTGAATATTCAACCACAATGACATCGCCATTCGGATTGCCGGCAAAGGCAGTGCCGGCAAATGGTGTCTCGATGTCTTTACGAATCTCATTAATCGCCTGAGCTTTTTGCCGGGTTTGTAATATCTCGACGGCTTCAGGAATGATTTCGGGGTTTTTAAGAATATAGTCCCGGACAATAGCTTCGATCGCCGCTTGTTCCTTGCTATCAATGCCCGCTGCCAAAGCCGCTTGTGCCGCTTCGTCGCTTGCTGATGCGCCACCTGTCTGCATAAACCAGACGGCCGCAGCCGCTGCTATGGCCAAACCGCCACCTGCCATAATCATCCACTTCCTGTTTGTATTTTCCACGTTCTTCCAATTCAAGAGACAAAGCTTCCTTGTCGGAGCTTCGTCCACTTGTCCACATTTGTTACAGAGACTGAGCGAATATTGCCTGTCAGAGGGCTAGCGGCGCCGACGGTCTGACCGTTCAAATTCGTTTTTTGCGATTAAAGAGATATCCTGCGCGCGGATCCATTCTGGCGTATTTTCTGGAATGCCGGACATGGCAATTTGGGAGCTGCGGATAGCGCTGCCATAGTTGCGTTGTAACAGGGCGCTTTCTGCGGTTGCCAATTGCGCGCGCGGAATATCACCTTGCTGCGAATAGACAACGCCCAGCTGATACCACGCGAAAGGATTTCGGTTGTCCTTGACTACAGCGGCTTTCAACACGCGTTGTGCTTCTTCAAAATGGGTATCATCCTCGGTCGCGATCAACGCGTGACCAAAGAGACTGGCGATAAGCGGTTGGTTATTAGTCAGTCGCACAGCTTTGCGCAAAGAAGCGATCGCTTCTGCCGGTTTGCCGGACTCGAGCAATATCTGTCCGTGCAATTCCAAGAAATAGGGGTCATTTGGCGCGTCTTTCAGAAGATTGTTAACTTCCAGCAAGGCGCGATCAGGATACGCGCTTTTGTGCCAAGCATAAGCGCGGGCATAGCGTGCCGGCACGCTCTGGTCGCTCTCCGGAAATTTGCGCAGCGTTACAGCCGGTTCGTTGGTAAAGCCCAGCAGTTTCGCCTTCACGCGTTGAAACCGCTCTTCGATATCGGGATTTACAGGCGTGTCCCATGCTGGATCAGCCTGATAAACATCGCGGAGCAGGGATACACGTTCGCCGGACAATGGGTGGGTTCGTCCGTAACTATCTTCCTGCGGAATGCCGAGGCGGAATTCGTAATTTTGTAGCTTTTTGAAAAAATCAATCGAACCTTTGCCAGTAATACCCGCACCGGATAAATAGCGTGCCCCCGCGCTATCCGCGCTGCGTTCCTGAACCCGGCTAAAGGCAAGAAACTTGCCAGTCGCGGCTTGTTGGCCGGCCGCTAATATGCCCGCGCCCGCGTCGCCAGCGCCAGCGGCAATAGCCGCGGCGCCCAAAATGAGACTGAGAATGGTAATGCCGGTTGCGGTTTTGATGCCTTCGTCAAAGCGTATGATATGACCGCCAGTAATATGACCAAGCTCGTGCGCCATGATGCCTTGAATTTCAACGGCGCTATCGGCGGCTTCAATGGTACCGGAATAAAAAAACATGCGCTGCCCGCCAGCAACAAAAGCGTTGATTTGGCTGCTGTTGATCAGGATGACTTCGACATCTTTGGCGTCGAGTTCTGACACGGCGACTAAGGGCGAAACCATGTCACTAAACAACGCCTCGGTTTCTGCGTCACGAAGAATGGATTGTGCCGCCACCGGTTGAACCGTCACTGCGATCATCGCCAACAAAGCGGTGATTAGCTGTCCTACACGGGACAAAGAGAAGCTACCTAAGGGCTGGCGTATATTATCATTCGGCGATGACATAGATTTCCTTTGGAATTTCCTCTTGATAAAATTCTTGCGAATATACCTTCCTATTGGCCAAGTCAGGCTGAACGTCCGATGAAATTATAACCGGTTTCCACACCATAAGGCGCAGAAACCGGGTTATTTATATCAACCAAATGTGCGTTGCCACCAGCCGCCACGGGGCTGGGTAGTTTTTTCTGTTCCAGTGTCTTTCGCGGCATCTTTTGGCGCATCCTTAGACACTTCTTCCGTCATTTTTTTCGCGGCTGTTTTTTTGGCAGCTGCTTTCTTAGGAGCTGACTTAGCAGCAGATTTAACTGCCGGTTTCTTGGTAGAGTCCGATTCGTCAGTATCTGCTTTCTTGGCTCTTGATCGCGGCGCCCTTTTGGCCGCTGGTTTTTCAGCTTTTGCTGCATCAGTGGTTTCTGTTGAACCATCCGCTGTCTCAGAAACCGCTTTCGCTTTGCGCGGGGCGCGTCGGCGTTTCGGCTTTTCTTCTGCCTGTTCCGCTACCCCATCGCCTGCTACTGGCGCATCTTCAGATGCTGCAGCGGGCGGGTCGACTTTCTTGCGCGAACGACTTGCCCTCTTTGGCTTTTCTACTGGTTCAGCAGTGTCGTCAGAGCTGGTTTCTGTCGCATCTTCTGTTGCCTCACCTGCATCAGCAGTCGGCTTGCGGTTGCGTCCACCACGTGAACGGCGTGGTTTTGGTTTGCCATCATCATCACTGCCTTGCTCGGCGGTTTCCGTCTTGGAATCCTCATTCGACTGATTGCCGACTTCGCGATTATCGCCTTCGCGAGTTTCGTTGTTGCCTTCGTTGTTGCGATCAGCACCGCGCCCACGCCGTCCGCGCCGACGGCGACGCTTGCGCGGACGCTCTTCGGCTTCTTCTTCTTCATGTTCAGCAGCATCGACAATCTCATCATCATCGTCTTCGTCTATAATGGGTTCGAATTTCGGAGCATTTTTCGGGGGACCGCCGGAGCCTTTGACTTCCATGCGGGCGCCTTCAATTTCACCGTCTGGTGTGATCGCAATCGAAACGCCATAGCGTTTTTCGATGTCATCGATTTCATGCCGCTTGCTATTCAACACATAAATAGTCGCTTCCTGACTAGCGGTAAGCGTGATCTGGCTGGCTTTGCCCTTGGCTGCTTCTTCCTCAAGCAGTCGTAGCGCTGAAAGCGCAGAAGAGGAGGCAGTACGAACAAGACCTGTACCCTCGCAATGTGGGCAGACTTTGGTGGATGCTTCCAAAACGCCGGTACGCAAACGTTGGCGGCTCATTTCTAGCAAGCCAAAGCTTGAGATACGGCCAACTTGAATACGCGCGCGATCATTTTTCAACGCATCGCGCATTGCTCGTTCAACTTTGCGGATATTGCCATGGCGGTCCATGTCGATGAAATCGATCACCACCAGGCCAGCCATATCGCGCAGACGCAATTGGCGAGCAATTTCCGCTGCAGCTTCAAGGTTGGTTTTCACTGCAGTAGCTTCGATGCCATGCTCGCGCGTAGAACGACCTGAGTTAATATCGATCGACACTAACGCCTCAGTCGGATTGATTACAAGATAGCCACCCGATTTGAGCTGTACCTCGGGCTGATACATGGCCGAAAGTTGGTCTTCGACGCCATAGCGTTGGAACAGTGAGACCGGGTCGGCATAGCTTTTGACCCGACGACTGTGGCTTGGCATCAGTAATTTCATGAAGTTCTTTGCGGCGGCATAACCGTCCGCGCCTTCGACCAACACTTCCTCAATCTCACGATTGTAGATATCGCGGATGGCCCGCTTGATCAGATCACTGTCGCTGTGGATTAATTTTGGAGCCACGGCGCCCAAGGTGTTTTCCCGAACCTCGTCCCAAAGTCGTGCCAGATAGTCAAAGTCGCGTTTAATTTCTGGCTTAGTGCGAGACAGGCCTGCTGTCCGCACGATGCAGCCCATTGTGTTGGGTAGATTGAGGTCAGCTATAATCGTCTTCAACCGCTTGCGGTCTCCGGCATTGTTGATTTTCCGGCTGATACCACCACCGTGAGAGGTGTTTGGCATAAGCACGCAATAACGGCCAGCAAGGCTCAGATAGCTGGTGAGGGCGGCGCCTTTATTACCGCGCTCTTCTTTTACGACCTGCACTAAGACGACCTGACGGCGTTGGATAACGTCTTGAATCTTGTAACGCTTGCGTAGTGCCATACGTTTCTGGCGGGCTTGGTCACTCGCCTTTGCTACATTGCCTTTGCCGCCACGGCCACCGCGTCCCCGATTACGGCCTTTGCCGCGTCCGCCGCGACCTTTCGGTTTAGCATCGTCTTTCGCTGATTCTTCATCGGACGCATTGTCTTCATCACTGTCTTCATCGTCGTCTTCGTCAGTGGCGTCTTCGGCAGGCACTTCACCTTCAGTAACGTCAATCGTATCGACGCTTTCGTCTTTCTCGACATCTTCTACGCCGTCATCCAGTTCTTCTGTTGCTTCAGAAGCAATAACGTCTGCCGGTCCTTCGCCTTCTTCTTCTTCGCGCTCGCGCAACTGAGCTTCTTCCGCAGCGTGCTCAGCTTCTTCGGCAAGCAGGCGTTCGCGATCTTCTTTGGGAATCTGATAGTAGTCGGGATGGATTTCGCTGAAGGCCAAAAAGCCATGGCGATTGCCGCCATAGTCCACGAACGCGGCCTGTAGTGAGGGCTCTACTCGCGTTACTTTCGCTAGATATATATTGCCTTTTAACTGTTTATGTTCCGAAGATTCGAAATCGAATTCTTCAATTTTGTTCCCTTTTACGACTGCCACTCGGGTTTCTTCCTGGTGGCGCGCGTCGATTAACATGCGCGTTGTCATTAAATATACTCCTGGCATGATGCGGCGGGAATGCTCCCGGCGGGACCATGCAATATAAAAGGGATGACGTCTTCTTGCGCGCTGCCGAAATAGGGCGAGCGGGCGGCGTCATCCGGTTAAGTTCAAATAGTTTTGAAAAAAATGTGTCTGCAACAAATGCATGGCCCGGGCCGTTAGCCAGGGTCTTTCCGTCCATAGAAACAATTCCCTGTGGAAGAGTTTCGGAGCCGGAGATGTCATGCCTCATGTCGCTTCAACCTGTATGAGCTGGATAGAAATCCAGCTTAGCTCGTGTGTTCGTAAGAAACTTTCGAACAACACAGATGGGGTGCTAGCACTGCAATAGCAAATCGGCAACACAAACTATCGCCGGATCGGACTACTATTTCTCTTCAGTCATTTGATCGATGCTAAACTCGATTAAAACACGGTAAACTGGCCGTTAACCAACTCATTTTACGCGAGATTACGATTGTATCCTTAATGAAGTTTTCACCGCGATTTCCGACGAAAAACTAGGGGTGTTGTAGCCGACATGAATTTTAACTGGACCGAGATGGCAAGCGCATTGCATAAGACCGCCATGCCTTTCGCAGCAATATTAGCTTCTTCGCTATTGACCCTAAACTCTGCAAATGCTGGCTCTGTAAGCCGCATTGATAGCAATGATGGGCAAATCACAGTTTCTTTTGATGGGCTCGTCGAAGGCGCATCGACGTTTTCTTTGGTCGGCCCGGACCGGATTGCTGTTGATATCAAAGGCGGTAAGGCTGGCCGTGGCGGCAGTGCAACCGGAATGGTCAAATCCGTTCGGCAGGGGCAATATGACCCAAACACCGCAAGGATCGTTTTTGATTTGGATCGGCCAGCGGTTATCACCGGTGGTGGTTTTTCTGCTGATGGCAAAAGCTTGAAGCTCAGCCTCAGGTCTGTTGGTGGTCATGCGGCCGGAAAGGGCCGTAAATCTTTTTTACCGCCAGCTAAGTTTCGCGCAGAACCGCCGAAAAATAGTTATAGTGTGAAGGTCCCGCTCGGGAAGCCTCAAGATAATGTGGCTTTGCCGAAAGTTAGCGGTCCGAAAGACAAAAGTCGACCTTTGGTTGTAATTGATGCCGGGCACGGCGGGCATGATCCTGGCGCCATTTCTCCTCATGGCAGCCAGCGCGAGAAGAATATTACTCTCGCTATCTCGCGTGCCGTCCGGGACCAGCTGGTCGCCAGCGGAAGAGTACGCGTCGCCATGACGCGCGACACTGATAAATATCTCGTGTTGGAAGAACGCTATGGTATTGCCCGGCGACTAGATGCTGATCTGTTTATCTCCATCCATGCCGATTCCGCGGGTAACCAGTCCGCTGCTGGAGCAACCGTTTATACATTGTCCGAAGTCGCATCTGACCGAGAAGCTGCCAAGCTAGCAGCGCGGGAGAACCGAGCGAACATTATCAATGGTGTCAATCTCGGCGGCTCAAATCAGGATGTATCCTCTATCTTGATCGATTTAACGCAGCGTGAGACGATGAACGTATCTGCCGATTTTGCCAAATTGTTGATCCGGGAAGGCGAGCGGATGATAAAGTTCCGGACTAACCCGCATCGCTTTGCGTCTTTGGTTGTGCTGAAAGCGCCGGATACACCTTCGGTATTGTTTGAAAGCGGCTATTTGACGAACAAAGAAGATGTCGCGTTGCTGAGCTCTCGTTCTGGTCAGTCAAAAGTCGCGATCGGCATCGCAAATGCGATCGAAGCGCATTTCGCTCGGAAATTGGCGCAACGCTAACTGACTGCCTGCTGTCGAGCTCATGTTTGTGGGGTTTTGGGCACCGTAATGTTGCACGCGCCTTTGTCCCATGCCGGACCAATGCAAATTTTCATCGATATTCGCTGGAAAATGCTTCTGATAGTGCTAGATAGCGCAGCATATGGTCGACAATATACCCGATAATGAAGGCGCTGGAGCTGCAGAAAGTCTGGCGTACAAGCTGGAACGCAATACTGGCGGTTTTTTGAGCCGGCTAGAAAAGCTATGGCAAAAGCGATTATTTCGCCTGTTTTTGGTGTTCATAGCGCTTTGCTTATTGGCCTGGTTGCTGATCTGGGTCATTTTTGCGCGGGACTTGCCTGACGCGAAAACTTTACAGCAATATGAGCCCCCACTGCCGACAATGGTACGTGCCTACGATGGTGAACCGGTTCACAGCTATGCCCGGGAACGGCGTGTCCAGTTAGAATATGCCGAATATCCGGCCATGTTGGTCCGCGCTTATCTTGCGGCAGAGGACCGGACGTTTTTTGAACATGGTGGCCTCGATTATCCTGGCATTGCAACGGCCATTGTTACCAATATTTCAAGCAGCGGCCGCCCGGTTGGTGCATCGACGATAACCCAACAGGTCGCCAAAAACCTGTTGCTGACCAACGAGGTATCTTACCGTCGGAAAGTGCGTGAAGCGCTGCTTGCTTACCGGATCGAAGAAGTGCTGACCAAGCAGGAAATTCTCGAGCTTTATCTCAATCAGATATTCCTCGGGAGAAACGCTTATGGTGTGCAGGCCGCAGCACAAGCCTATTTCGGTAAGGATGTCGACGAATTGGCGCTGCATGAAATGGCCTATCTGGCGATTTTGCCGAAAGGCCCATCCAACTATCGCCCTGAAAATAATGAACAGCGCGCTGTTAACCGGCGTGATTGGGCCTTGGGCCGGATGCTGGAAAATGGCTGGATCAAGAAAGCACAGCATGACCTGGCAGTTGCGCAGCCGTTGGGCGCCATCCGCTCCCGCGGCGCGCGGTTTGAGCGCGTGGGCGGTTACTATATAGAAGAAGTCCGCCGCCAATTGATCGAGCAATTTGGCGAGAATGAAGAAGCTGGTCCATACAGTGTATACTCCGGCGGCCTGTGGGTGCGCACATCGCTTAATCCCGAGCTGCAAGAATATACCAAAGATGCCCTGCGTACCGGTTTGTTGCGCTATAGTCGCGGTAAGGGCTGGAGCGGCCCGATCAATAAAATTGAGATCGATGATAAGTGGTCACAGCGATTGGCTTCGACCTTCATCAATACGGATCATGCTGACTGGCGGATTGCTGTGGCGTTGAAGCGTCAGGGCAATGGCGCTGAAATCGGTTTTACCGATGGCACAACCGGGCGTCTTGGTAGCGCCCCCAGCAAGCTTGCGGCCGGTGATATTATTGCGGTTAGCCCCGCAGGCGGCAGCGCTTATATTTTACGCAGCGTTCCCAAGGTTTCCGGCGGCATGGTCGTTCAAAATCCGCGCAACGGACGTGTCTGGGCGATGCAGGGCGGGTTTGATGACCGTATGAGCTCGTTCAACCGCGCGACTCAGGCTGAGCGGCAACCAGGTTCGACCATCAAACCGTTCGTCTACGCGACAGCACTGGATCAGGGCATGACGCCAGCAACGATTATTGTCGATAGTCCGTTCTGTGTTTATCAGTCTGCCGCTTTGGGCCGGAAATGTTTCCGGAACTTCGGCGGGTCTCGCGGAGCAGGGGAACAGACCTTGCGCTGGGGCGTCGAACAGTCTCGTAACCTAATGACAGTCCGCGCCGCCAATGATGCTGGCATGGATAATGTGGTTCAAACCATCAAGACCATGGGCATCGGTGACTATAAGCCGTATCTCGCCTTCGCATTGGGCGCAGGGGACACTACAGTTGCCAAGCTGACCAATGCCTATTCGATGCTTGTCAATCACGGCCGCGAGCTAAAACCCACTGTCATCGACTTTGTTCAAGACCGCAAAGGCAAAGTTATTTTTCGGGCCGACAAGCGTATTTGCGAAGATTGCAATCAAGATGACTGGGATGGCGAAGCAATGCCGCGCCCACGTCCAGCTGGTAAACAATTGATGGACCCGATGACGGCTTATCAAATGGTCAATATTCTTGAAGGCGTTATCACCCGTGGGACCGCGCAAAATCTGAAAAGCCTAAATCGTCCGCTGTTTGGTAAGACGGGAACGGCCAGCGGTCCAACCAACGTTTGGTTTGTCGGCGGATCGCCAGATATGGTAGCCGGGGTCTATATGGGATTTGATCAGCCGGCCAATATGGGCGGCTATGCACAGGGCGGTACATTGGCAGCGCCAATTTTCAAAGAATTTGCCCAGAAAGCTATGGCGGGTATGCCGAAAACGCCCTTCGTTGCGCCGCGCGGCATCCGCATGGTGAGGGTGGACCGCAAAAGCGGAAAACGTGTCTTTGGTGGCTGGCCATCCGATGATCCACGATCCGCAGTAATATGGGATGTATTCAAACCGGAAACTGAACCCCGGCGTTCTATTCGCAAGGAAGAATTACTCGCCCGTTTGGAGGCCCAGAAAGCACAGATCAGAGCTGCTAAAATCGCGGCCCGCAATCGGGACGCGAATAATGCGCGCGGTAATCGACCGGCCCAAAATGACAATGACTTCCTTCAAGATGAAGGCGGCATTTACTAACTGCGATATCTTCACAGGTCTTCGGATCGTTTGTTTCAGCGCGGCGACAAGATAGGGCGGATGACCGCAAAAAGCCGAAAAACCGGGCTTTTTTGCGACGGATCGAGCTGCCTTCTTATTGAAATAATCAAGGACATCCCCAATTCACGCTGGCGGGGCAACACCGAACAGGGGTTTGGAGTTGATAATGCGTAGTTCTATAAAATTATTTTCAGTCCTAGCTGCCGGAACGTCTCTTGCGTTCGGCGGCACCGCATATGCGGGCGAACCCTATGTGGGCGCTTCGGCGGGACTTAATATACCGAGCGATTCAAAAAATCGCGGAGAGTTTGACGCAGACGTCGCGGCAACGGCCGACTTCGACGCCATAGCATCGGGTACCGATCTGGATTGGACGACGGAACTCAACAACGGTCTCGACCTCAATTTACTGGCTGGTTATCGCTTCGATAATGGTGTGCGGCTCGAACTACAGGGCTTTTACAATAAAGCTAATGTAGATTTGCATCGCGATCTAGCTGTTGGTGGAACCGGCATTGACGCCTTAGATTCTGCCGTTCTGACGCGCGGTGCTGCTGATCCGGCTAATCCGACTGTCGGTGCGGTTTTGAGCACCGATGATGGGCAGATCAAAAACTACGGTCTGTTCGCCAATGCTCTTTATGATTTCAAAGTTAGCGAGACTTTGGTGCCCTATGTTGGGGCAGGTGTCGGCTTTACGCGACAGGATGTTGAATATGCGCCTTCAGGCATTGATGTCGTTGATGATGAGAAGACCCGCTTCGCCTATCAGGCCATGGCTGGCGTGATGTACAAGCTAAGCCCGTCATTTGAGGTTTTTGGCCAATATACATATCGTAACATGGATCGCGGCGACTATGACGTTAATCTGCTGCCCGCCACTTTGGGCGTGAAGAGCGAGCAATCCCTTTTCAACGTCGGCTTCCGTATCCCTCTTGGCGGCGGTTAGATTCTCGCTAACAGAACGTCTTTAGACTGAACAGATGCACGCTGCTTAATATCGTTCAATGAGCAGCGTGCATTTTTGCGTGTTTCTCTACTGACAGGCCGCATTAGCCCTGCTATCGGCGCGGACATGACTGAACGCTCCCATATTCGTAATTTCTCGATCATCGCGCATATTGATCACGGCAAATCAACGCTAGCGGATCGTTTGATCCAGCATACCGGTGGCCTGACTGCGCGCGAGATGAGCGAGCAAGTGCTCGACAATATGGATATTGAGCGCGAGCGCGGCATTACGATCAAGGCGCAGACGGTGCGTCTTCACTACACAGCCAAGAACGGCGAAGCTTATGAGCTCAGCCTGATGGACACGCCGGGTCATGTGGATTTTGCTTATGAAGTGTCCCGCAGTCTCGCCGCCTGCGAAGGCGCTTTGCTGGTCGTTGACGCGGCGCAGGGAGTAGAAGCGCAGACGCTCGCGAACGTCTATCAGTCGATTGAGCATGATCATGAGATTATTCCGGTTCTGAACAAAGTCGACCTACCCGCAGCCGAACCGGAAAGGGTGCGCCATGAGATTGAAGAGATTATTGGTTTGGATGCTTCGGAAGCGGTGCTCGCTTCCGCCAAATCCGGCATCGGTATCGAGGATATTTTAGAGCAGATTGTTGACAAGATACCGCCTCCCGGTGGTGACCGTGATGCGCCGCTCAAAGCCATGCTGGTCGATAGCTGGTATGACCCTTATCTGGGGGTTGTCATCCTTGTCCGCGTCATTGATGGCGTATTGACCAAAGGTCAGCGGATCAAGTTCATGGCGCAAGGAACCGAGCATCTGGTGGATCGCGTTGGTTGTATGACACCAAAGATTGAGCAGCTGCCTGAATTGGCTGCCGGAGAAATTGGCTTCATTACAGCGCAGATCAAGGAAGTATCGCAAACCGCAGTTGGTGATACCATTACAACGGTTAAGGGTGGCGCGGCGGAAGCATTGCCCGGCTTTAAGGAAGTGCAATCGGTTGTGTTCTGCGGTCTCTTTCCGGTCGATGCAGCGGATTTTGAAAAGCTGCGCGAAAGCATCAGCAAGCTGCGCTTGAATGACGCGAGCTTCACCTTCGAAATGGAAAGCAGCGCCGCCTTGGGGCAGGGGTTTCGTTGTGGGTTTTTGGGGCTGTTGCATCTGGAGATTGTTCAAGAGCGTCTGACCCGCGAATATGATCTTGACCTGATCACCACCGCACCATCGGTGATTTATCGAATGGTGATGAACGATGGGTCGGAGCAGTTTCTCCACAATCCGGCCGATATGCCTGATGTCGTCAAAATTGCCGATATCGAAGAGCCTTGGATTGAGGCGACTATCTACTGTCCTGATGAGTATCTCGGCGGTATCCTCAAACTGTGTCAGGACCGGCGCGGGATTCAGAAGAATCTGACCTATGTCGGCGATCGTGCGCAGGTGGTTTATGAATTGCCGCTCAACGAGGTTGTGTTTGATTTTTACGACCGGTTGAAAAGTATCTCGCGCGGCTATGCGAGTTTTGACTATCATCAAGTCGGTCTGCGTTCTGGTAATTTGGTCAAGATGAACATCATGGTCAACAGTGATCCAGTTGATGCTCTCAGCATGATTGTCCACCGCGATGCAGCCGAAGCGCGCGGCCGGCATATGTGCGAACGGCTCAAAGACTTGATACCGCGGCATCTGTTCAAGATTCCGGTCCAGGCGGCTATCGGCGGCAAGGTCATTGCGCGTGAGACAATCGCAGCGATGCGCAAGGATGTGACGGCCAAATGCTATGGCGGCGACATCAGCCGTAAGAAGAAACTACTCGACAAGCAGAAAAAGGGTAAGGCCAAGATGCGTGAATATGGCAATGTCAGTATTCCGCAAGAGGCGTTTATCGCAGCTCTGAAAATGGGTGACGACGGCTAGGGAAGCCTTTGTTCTACAATGTTATTGCTTTAGCTCGCACGGTTTGATTTTGCCTGGCAAAGGTGCTTTGCCAACGGGGCGGAACCGCGCGAAATAGCCACCCAACTCAGGCCGCTCCATATAGCCGATCAATTGATATCCGACGGCCTCAAACTCGCAGAAAAGCTGCTTGGGCGGAATGCCGTGCTGCGCAAAAGGTCGATCGACATCGACTACAATCACTTCACCGCCATCATATTCACCGCCATCGCGATCCGCTCTGATTGAAGGACGTAATCGGGAAAGAAAAGCATAAGGCTCGCGCACTTCATGATACATATGGACTAGAAAAACGCGATCGAAGCTGTCCTCAGGCATGCGCGGGTCATCGGGCGCACCTAGTTTGATAGACACATTGTCAAGTGCATCCCGCGCCACTCGGTCGGCCAGTCGCTTAATCGCATCTTCGTCAATATCTTGCGCCAATACGCGCCCATCGGCCCCAACTCTCTCAGCTAGACGTACGGTATAATAGCCTTCCCCGGCGCCAATATCGGCAACCGTCATGCCAGGCTCAAGCCCTGCCGCTTTCATAATTTCCTCCGCTTCACCGCGTTTGTCACGCGCGGTTTCAGTCGACCATTGATTCCCGGCCAGATCGGAAACCGGCCGTGAAGCTGGCGGAAAAGCCCGAGCCGTCTCTGGCCGGTTCGCATCGGCATCAGGCACCCGCTTACAGCCGGCCAGCGGAGCGGTGGCCGCTAGAGTGGCAAGCGCCATGATAGGAAGAGCGAAACGATGCAGCTTGAATATTTTCATATTGGGATAATTAGGCGAGGCGGATGGCGGGGGCAATGGTGTTAATGCAGCGCTTGTATGTGAATGTCGGCGAAGGGCCTAAATGCCGGTACGTGTGGTTCCAATGACATAAGAAATCTGACATTAGCTTCCGCGCGTTGGGACCGGGCGGTATTTCGGTATTTATCTCGTCTTGGACCAGGAGTTCTATCGGCTTTTCTGTCGGTGCTGATAGATGTACCAGCCGATCCATAGTGCAGCATATAGTCCAAGGCCGGCAAATATCGCGGGCTTCGGGTCGCTTGGACTGCTGATCGAACCGGCATATGCTGCAATTGCTACATAGGGCAGAGTGCCCAATGCATAGAATATCATATAGCGCAGTAACGGCATATGGGTCAGTCCAGCCATACACGCGGTGACTTCCGGGGCCATCGGGACTGCGCGCGCGAGCATGATCATAGCCGGGCCGTTACGCGCAAAACTGGTAGCGATTTCGGCGCGTTCCGTTTCCGCTTTGATAAGAAAATTAACAGCTCTGCCGCCATATCTTCGGCTGATCAAATATCCGGTGAGCATTGCCAACGTCAATCCAACAAGGGCGGCCGCTGCACCCAAAGGAAAACCAAGGAAAAAGCCGGCTAGCAATATGGTCGCAAGTGTCGGAACAGACAGGATAATATCTAGCAAGAGGAGAATGATCACCGCTGCGAAAATATAGGTTGGATCAATTCGCTGTGCTGTTTCCAACAGGACACGAACCTTGTCCACGGTCAGTAAACCGAAGAACTGGCCAAGTAGGAATATCGCGACAAATATCAGCGTCAGCGCAACCATAATTTTCAGGAGAGGTCTCATCGTCAGACTGTGCCCAAGCGCTAGCTGCTATTCAAACACTATATGTTGCGGTGCTAACTGCGCGCCGCCATGATTTCTTTGTTTCGTGCCTCCACGGCTCGAAAACCTTTGAAAACACTGAGGTTTGGATCGGTATTTCCGCTTTTGCCAAGGTTGTGTAGCTGTTCGTAAAACCAGTAGATGGTGGCGAAACCATCTATCGCTTTGACCATCTGAAAACGCTTCAGGAAGCCCAGCCAATTAGGAATAAGCTGCAATGTATTCTCGTAACGCGGCAGCTCGTTAAGACCAGTCAGTAGCTGTTTTGGTGCATCTGTCATGACGCACATCGGACGGCCGAGTCCAATCAAATCGGCTGCACCACCAGAAAGCGCTTGTTCCATCGCGGCGCGAGTACGAAAGCCGCCAGTGACCATTAGCGGGACTTTTACCGACGCCTGCATTGCTTTGGCAAAATCGACAAAATAAGCTTCGCGCGCTTGCGTAGACGGCGCAACATTCTGTTCCTCTTTTTCTTCAAGTCCATCAGCGCCCATCAGGGCCGGTTGTTCATAAGTGCCGCCGGAGATTTCGATCAGGTCGACACTAGCGGCTTCCAGCCATTGAACCACTTGTAAACTGTCCTCAAAAGCAAAGCCGCCTTTTTGAAAATCGGCACTGTTGAGTTTTACCGAAATAGGGAAATCGGGACCGACTGCTGCGCGGACTTTTGCTACCGCTGACAATAGAAAACGCGCTCGGTTTTCTAGATTGCCGCCATAGTCATCGGTGCGCTGGTTCGCGCGGGGACTGAGGAAACTGCTCAGTAAATAGCCGTGAGCGCTGTGGATTTGCACGCCGGTAAATCCAGCGTCCTGACAGGTCTTCGCTGCGAGAGCAAAACGATCAACAAGTTCTTCAATCTCTTCAACCGTGAGTGCAACCGGTTCGCCAAATTGCCCACCAGGCAGGCCAAGTTTAACAGCGGAAGGCGCTTTAGGGTGCTTGTTTACGTTGCTCTGGGTTTGCCGTCCGGCATGGCTTATCTGCGCCCAGAAATGATTGCCGCCTCGCGTTGCGACCGACGCCCAGGCCTTAAGGGCGGCCATCATTGCGTCATCGGCGGGCTTGTCGATCACGACATTACCTGGCCGCTCGAGATGATCGCGGTCAATCTGGATATTCCCGCTCAGCAACATTCCCGCTCCGCCGTCGGACCAAATACCGTACAGCCGTTCAAGTTCGGGTGTGGGCAAACCATCCGGGGTTGCCATGCCTTCTGTCATCGCGCCTTTGCCAATGCGATTGGGCAAAATTGCGCCACAGGGCAGGGAGAGCGGATCGGCGAGAGTGATGGTCATGAGTTTTGCCCCGATAATAATATTAGTAATTGCGATGGTAATTGCATTGCGAATGAAAACTGATTCTGTAGGAGCTTGTAATTTTTGGCAAGTCCTATGTCGCGTTAATGATATTTTAAGGCTGAAATCCGCCGATTTGGTTTTTCATGAAAAGCGGTTATAGTGTCGGGAGCGTCTAGTCGGAAGAAAATATTCGACAGCGCGGAGAGAGACTGTTGAAGGGGAATGAAAATGGTTGCAGCAGCATCCCGTAAATCGGTCACGAAACATCGTCCCGACGATGATAGGATGACCACGCACTCGGTCCGTTGGGACAAGAAAATGAGCAACAATTGCGCGACGGCTTTGCTTGTTTATACAATGATGCAAATCTTTTTTGTGCTGAGTTTTATCGAAACCAAAGGCATGTCCATTGCACCTTATTTCGGTTTGGTTCTGCTTGTCGCGATTATCATCCCATTTTGCCGTAAATATGAGAAGCGCTGGGAAAACATGACCTCGGTTGGCTTAAGTCAACAGAGTGTCGCTGCGCGGTTCCGCAAAGATCAGGTCGTTTTATGGGTGCTTGCGTTGGGATTACCATTTGTTTTCGTCGCGCTGATCAAAGGCATCGGCGCCATTATCTAAAAATTGTCTGACCAGCTTAGTCTCATAGCGGCGTTGACCTTGCCGCTTGCGATACCTATGTCCTGCCCATGCTAAAGCCACAAGAAGCGCAGGATCGCGCCGACGCCCTTATCTCCCAAGCCAAAAAAGCCGGTGCCGATGCCGCAGATGCGATTTACGTCTGTGACGCTGCCACTCAAGTGCAGATGCGGTTGGGTAATCTGGAAGATGTCGAACGGTCCGAAGGCGAAGAAATCGGCCTGCGGGTCTTTGCCGGTAAGCGGTCGGCAACCGTATCCTCCTCGGACATGGATCCTGAAATCCTATCGGCTCTGGTCGGTCGAGCCATGGATATGGCGCGCGAAGCACCGGAAGACCAATATGCGGGCTTGGCCCCTGAAGAACTGGTCATGAAATCCGCCCCCCATCCGATTGATGGTGACGATGGTATTGATCCTGATCCAGCCATACTTCGCGAGATGGCCCTAAAATCCGAAGATGCTGCGCGAGCCGTAGAGGGCGTCACGAATAGTGAAGGTGGCGGGGCCAGTGCTGGCCGTTCGATCGTTGCGTTGGCCACCAGCCATGGTTTCTCGGGCGCCTATTCCACCAGTGGCTATAGTTGCCACGCCAGTGTGATTGCCGGTGAGGGCGATGGTATGGAACGCGACTATGCTTACGACAGCAGGCGGCATTTTGAAGATTTGGATATGCCGGAAGCAATTGGCAAAGAGGCGGGTGAACGTGCGGTTTCCCGGTTAAACCCAGTGGACTTCACATCGGGCGCGATGCCGGTTGTCTTTGATCCGCGGATCAGCAGTTCGATGCTTGGCCACTTTGTTGGTGCTATAGCTGGCAGCGCGATTGCCCGAAAAACAAGTTTCTTGCTCGACGCTCTCGATACGCAGCTGTTTGATAGCGCGATCAATATTATCGACTGCCCGCACCGAAAACGTGGTCTGAGATCAAAAGCTTTCGATGGTGAGGGACTACCCACCGCAAAGACAAAATTAATCGACAATGGTCGTCTGACCCAGTGGATCATGGAAAGCGCTTCGGCACGGCAACTGGGACTGCAACCGACCGGCCATGCTTCTCGCGGCGTTGGCGGGGCTCCGGGTGTCAGTGTGACCAATCTTCACATGAACGCGGGTTCGGTCAGCAAGGCCGACCTGATAAAAGACATTAAACATGGTATCTATATCACTGAATTAATTGGCCAAGGTGTCAATCCAGTGACGGGAGACTATAGCCGCGGTGCTGGCGGCTTCCTGATAACTGACGGTGAAATTGGTCCGCCGGTTTCGGAAATTACCATTGCCGGAAACCTCAAAGACATGTTTGCTAGTTTGATCCCGGCTGATGATCTGGAATATCGCTATGCGGTTAACGCTCCGACGTTGCGCACCGATAGTATGACGGTCGCCGGCGGTTGAGAAATTCGGCCAGAGCTAAATCGTTAGTGGTGAGCTTGTCGAACCACGTCTATCAGACAAGAAATGCCCTTCCAATGGGAATGGGACAAGCTCAGGGCTAACGGAGTTATTTTGGGTTGGTTGATTTTGATAAGATTATTGCGATAACCAGAGAAGCGGGCGATCTTGCCATGCAGCAATGGCAGGCAGGAAAAGTTACCGAAAATACATGGGAAAAATCGCCCGGCCAGATTGTTAGCGACGCCGATATTGCGGTTGACCGCTTTCTCCGCGAACAGCTGGAAGCGCAACTGCCAGAAGCCGGTTGGCTGTCGGAGGAAACCGCAGAAGACAAATCCTTATCTGGCCGTGATATGGCATGGGTCGTTGATCCGATTGACGGCACCAAGGATTTTGTAAAGGGCAAGCCCGGCTGGTGCGTATCGGTTGCGCTGGTACAAAACGGAGCCCCGATATTTGGTGTGCTCAACGCGCCTGCAATGGATGAGATTTGGACAGCGAAGGCAGGTAGTCATACAGAGGTAAACGGCAAAGCGCTCAAAGCCAGTCAACGCATGGAATATGATGGCGCGCGATTGCCGGTGGAAGAGTTACCCGATAGTATTGATCTTACCGCCGTATTCAAACCCAATAGCATTGCTCTGCGTCTGGCAATGGTGGCCGATGATCGCGCCGATCTGGTCGTCTCGACCCGCTGGGGTAGCGAATGGGATATCGCTGCAGCCCATGTAATCGTCGAAGAGGCCGGGGCAATGGTTACGGACGCTCATGGCAAAAAGCTCCGGTACAACGGCACGCATGGGCAAGCTTTTGGCGTGCTGTGTACGTCGAAGGGAATTCATGATGCCGCGGTCGCGCGTGTTGCGAAGTTTCTCTCGGAAAACGAGGGCCAGAGCTAAGCCGGCTTTCTCGGGCGGGTCCAGAGCTTTCCGCGATCCGCCCCTGTCGATTTAAATATCGCCTGTCCGAAAGCCTTGGCGACCCATGCGGCCTTCGTCGCCTTGCTGGTCACAACCCGATTGTCCAGCGAACCGCCGTCGCTTTGCCGCACCTTACGGGCAATGTCGCCGTAGATGCCAGCCGCTGCCAGCACTGCCCAGCGGGATCGAAAGGGCAGTTGTGCTGCACCCACGCGCGCCGAGGTTTCATATTGTTCCGCCAGATCGCAAAGCCGCGCGACGAGCCGGACCAGAGCCTCTCGCCGTGTAGGGTTTAAAATATCGTCCGGATCAATGCGCATCTCTGCTAACCAGTCCTTGGGCAGATAGCATCGCCCGGCTTCTGTATCTTCTGCCACGTCGCGCGCGATATTGGATAATTGAAAGGCCAGTCCGAGATCGCAGGCGCGGTCGAGGGTTTCGTCGGCGCGCGCCGAAACACCCATGACGATCGCCATCATACAGCCGACCGCACCGGCAACATGATAGCAATATTGGTAGAGATCATCCTCACCTTGCGGCCGCCATTCTTTGGCATCGAGCGCAAAGCCATCAATCACATCATTGGCGAAATCATTCGGCAGACGGCATTCCTGCGCAACAACCCCCATAGCGTCAAAGGCAGGCTTCCCGGTCTTCTCACCGCCTATCGCACGATGGGTCAGCATGCGCATAACAGCTATGGTTTTCTCCGAAACCGGAGTTGCCGACATGCCATGGCCATGATCCTGACCATCGGCCAGATCGTCGCATTCGCGGCACCACGCATAGAGCATCCATACCCGTTCACGCGTCGGAATGGCAAAAAGCTTGGATGCGAGCGCAAAGGATTTTGAGCCGCGATCTATGCTGGCTTTGGCGTGAAGGACGAGATTGGCGCGGTTCATTATGCGTCTTGCAGGATATCCTCAAGCATCAGCTCTGCTGTTGCTTTGGCGCTTCCAACAACGCCAGGGATGCCAGCGCCCGGATGGGTGCCTGCGCCGACAAAATAGAGATTGTCGATGACATCATCGCGGTTATGCACCCGGAACCAGGCACTTTGGGTGAGCAGCGGCTCAAGGCTGAATGCGCTGCCGAGGTGGGCATTGAGGTCAGTCCCGAAATCCTGAGGCGTATAATGGAAACTGGTGACGATCCGATCATGAATGTCCGGAATCAGGCGCTGACCGATTTCGTCGAGAATACGTTTCTCGTATATGGGGCCCATCTCCTCCCAGTCGATCGGCAACTTACCTTGATGCGGGACTGGCGCAAGGACATAGAACGTGCTGTGCCCTTCGGGCGCCATTTCCGGATCGGTAATCGTCGGGTGGTGGAGATAGAGCGAGAAATCCTGCGGCAGCACACCGTTATCGTAAATATCCTCCAGCAGCCCTTTATAGCGGGGCCCAAACAGGATCATGTGATGCGGAATGCCGGGCCATGTGCCCTTGAGGCCGAAATGAACCACGAACAGCGACGGCGAATATTTCTTCTTTTTGAGCGAAGTCGTTACCTTGTCGCTGCGATGCTTGTGGCTTAGCAGGTCGCGATAGCTATGCATCACATCGGCATTGGATGCGACTGCATCAAATGTCTCGCTCCAGCCTGATTTACAGGTGACACCAGAAGCGCGATCACCCATGGTATCGATACTGGTCACCGGATCAGATAAGCGGATCGTGCCGCCAATCCGCTCAAAATGTTTGACCATGGCAGCGATCAGCATATTGGTGCCACCCTTGGCAAACCAGACGCCGCCCAGCCGTTCAAGTTTGTGGATCAGGCCGTATATCGCGCTGGTTTTCATTGGGTTACCGCCGACCAATAGCGACTGGAACGATAGAAACTCCCTTAATTTCTCGTTTTTCACAAAGCCGGACACTTTGGCGTAGACAGAGCGATACGCTTCAAATTTCATCAACGCCGGCGCGGCCTTGATCATCGACTTGAAATCGAGAAACGCCTTGGTGCCAAGCTTGACATAGCCCTCTTCATATAATCCGCCGCTATATTCGAGGAAGCGTTTATAGCCTTCAACATCATCCGGTTCGATTGCAGCAATATTGGCATAAAGCTCTTTGGGATCATTGACGTAATCGAAATTGGTCCCGTCTGGCCAGTTGAGCCGGTAAAAGGGCGATACCGGCATCAGTTCGATATCTTTGGCCATGTCATGACCGGTGAGTTCCCACAGTTGGCTGAGGCAATCGGGATCGGTGATGACCGTTGGCCCGCCGTCAAAGATAAAGCCGTCTTTTTCCCAGTAATAGGCCCGACCGCCGGGCTTGTCCCGGCTCTCTAGGATAGTTGTTTGAATGCCAGCAGATTGTAAGCGAATAGCGAGCGCCAGACCGCCAAAGCCAGAGCCAATAACGGCGGCGGTCTTGAACAATTCACTTTGGTCTTTTGTTACATCATTCATCGCTGGCGTTGCTCATCTATATTTCATCATGATCGGAATGGCTTTGGTAATTGGAACGGGAGGACGTCCAGAAAGCAGGGCGGCTTGATCTCGCTTAGTCGTCGTGCCCGCATAAAAACGCGCAATCAAATTCTCGTCCTTGCCATAGGTATGTTCGAGCGTCCGATAGCGCTTTTCGGGCTTACCCGCCTTGAACATCATTGCACATAGCATATGGTAAAATTTACAATTCTGCCAGTGGTTTGCCGCATATTCGCGGAGGGCCTTATCGAGACTATCTTGCGTAATGTCTGGCATGGCTGCGATCATCATCGCCGTTTGAACCGCCATCGGTAAAGAATAGCTGGTAACTGGGTGGATCAGCGCTGCGCGTGACCCAGCGCGGGCTTCGACACCGTCATAAGATGCCCAGAATGCTTCAAAGTCGCCGCCATAGAGAACCGGCAGGCATCCCGCCTCATTGCGGCTAATATCGGCAATCTCCCAGCCTTGCGCTTTTGCATAGTCTGAAATCCGCTGATGACTGGCTTCGACGTCGAGATCGCCGTCATTAGAATAATAGGTGTCTTCGACAAAAACCTCGGTTTCGCTGAAGGGTAGGGAATAGACGAAGCGGTAGCCGTCAATCTGTTCGACTGTGGCATCCTTTATAATCGGGCGGTCCAGTCCATGAGGTTTAGAAAGATGCAAAACCTGTCCGGCAAATTTCTGCCAGCCATATTCTAGCGTGGAAAAATCGCCACCGCCCCGGGCGTCCAATATTGTGCTGGCCGTCAGTTTTTTGCCATCGGTCATGGCTATGGTTTCGGTACTAATACTATCTATTTTAGAGCCGGTTATGAGATTTTTCTTCAACAGATTCTTGCGAATTACGCGATCAAAATTCTCCGATAATATCGACCGATAGCCAGTATGGAGCGTACGATTAAATTTTGGAAAGCGTACGTCATAGCTATTCCATTGATAGGATATAAGCGGCTCGACCAGCCAGTGGTGCTCTGCGGCTATGTCGCTTTCAAAAAACGACCAGACATGATTGCCGCCAAAATTGTCTTCTGCTTCAACCAGCGCGACCGACAGTTCCGGTCTTAACTTGCGCAGGCTCAGTGCGATCAGACCACCGGCCAGTCCGCCGCCCGCTATTGCCAGATCAAAATCTTTTGCTGCTGCCATAGGATGGCCGTAGCCTATGGTGAAGGCGCAGGGAAGCCTGTCCCAAAGCATGTAAGAAAATAAACCGCTTTACCCTTGTCGGACGCGTTTTTGCGGCATAGCGTCTGGATATGAATTACGTGGCCGCGATAATTATCTCCTCTATAGCGATGACGCTAATCGTCGGCGTTCGTTATCTGATCACCAGCGGTTTTTTCGTCTGGCTGACGCAGCGCATGCGGCCTGGTCAATATGACAAGCTGAAGCCCCAGATGGTGCGCGAAATTCGCTGGTCGCTCTATTCAGCAGCGATATACGGGGTTCCGGCCGGTATTGTCGCATGGGGTTGGCAAAATACAGGTTGGACAAGAATTTACATGGACATCAGTCTGTTTCCGCTTTGGTATCTACCGGTATCGCTATTTGTGTATCTCATGTTGCATGACACGTGGTTTTACTGGACGCACCGGCTGTTCCATCGGCGGGGCTGGTTTGAGCTGGCGCATGCGGTTCATCATGAAAGCCGTCCGCCAACTGCCTGGGCAGCAATGAGTTTTCATCCGATTGAGGCTATTAGCGGGGCGGTGGTTATTCCGCTTCTTGTTTTTATCGTACCGATCCACATTGGCATTTTGGGCCTTGTGCTGCTCATCATGACGATTATGGGAGTGACCAACCATATGGGATGGGAGATGTTTCCGCGCTGGTTGGTTAACGGTCTATTAGGGAAAGGCCTGATAACCGCTACTCATCATGAAAAACATCACAGTGCATATAGGGGTAATTATGGGTTATATTTTCGGTTTTGGGATAAAGTCTGTAGCACTGATCTCGGGCTTGGGTCTTTTAGCGACGCTGCCGATCAGCGGAGCGATCGCTAATCAGAGTTTAATTGCGCCAGTAGCGGCGGCAACGGTTGATATTTCTATTTCCAATTTGCGGTCAACAAAGGGCGATGTGCTCGTCTGCCTGAGTAAAGACCCCAAATATTTTCCCGATTGTACAAAGGACAAGGCTGCCCGCAAGATCAAGATCGCCGCATCCAACGCTGAAAAAATCCATATCCGTGACGTTAAGCCCGGCACCTATGCGGTAGCTTTAGTTCACGACGAAAATTCCAATGGCAAAATGGATTTGCGTCTGTTCCTTCCACGGGAAGGTTTTGGTTTTACGCGGAATCCCAAAATTGGCATGGGCCCACCCAAGTTTAAGTCGGCCCAGTTTACCGTTGGCGTTGATGATGCGAGCTATGCCGTGAAAATGAAATATATTTTGTGATATAGCCTGAATTCGGTTCCCCTATCGATAGGACGAAAAATGCACAAATACGCCTTGGCCGCAACCTGCCTGTTCTTTGTGACATCACCGCTTTCGGCGCAGCCGCAAGGTCAACGCCCACCAGCGGGAAAAAGCGTTTTTGACGGTGACTATGTTACCTTGGGTGCGGGGATCGCAGTCGGACCAAGCTATGATGGTTCGGATGATTACAACATCTCACCGCTGCCGGTTATTTTGGGCAGCGTTGCGGGAATTGATTTTGAACCGCGTGGTCCTGGCTTAGCGCTGGATGTTATCCCTGACAGGGATGGCGCTAAGACAGATTTCATATTCGGCCCGGTTGGTCGAGCCCGTTTTGACCGGAATAATTCGATCAAGGATGATGTGGTCCGTAGTCTCGGCGAACTGGATGTTGCGGTGGAACTGGGCGCTGTGGCTGGAGTAAAGGTCAACAGAGTGTTCAGCTCGTTCGATTCACTGACAGCCAAAGTCGACTTGCGCTGGGATGTCGCAGGCGCCCACAGAGGCAGGGTTATCTCACCGAACTTGACCTATTTTAGACCATTGAACCGCGGTACAGCGGCCAGCCTCACAATTAGTGCGGATCATGTCGATGATGATTACGCAGATTATTATTTTAGTATTTCGCCTGCAGGAACAGCAGCCAGCGGGCTACCGGGCTTCAGCGCTACCGGTGGTTGGAAAAATGTCGGTATCTCTTTGTTCAGTGCTATTGATCTGGATGGTAATGCAGCCAATGGCGGGTTTGCGGTGATATTAATCGGCAACTACTCGCGCTTGCTCGGAGATGCCAAACGTTCACCGGTTACCTCAATCCGTGGCAATGCCAACCAGTTTTTTGGCGCGATTGGGGTCGGTTATACTTTTTAGGTTTCGGAGCGATCATTGGAAGATATGATTATTAGCGTATCATACTCGGTTCTTCAGTCCACATCCTCTACATCAACTTTCTCGCCCGTCACGCGTTGGGATAAAGCGGCGGCGATGAACGGGTCGAGCGCTCCATCCAGCACATCGGAGGGGGCGCTGGAGGTAACGCCGGTACGAAGATCTTTGACCATCTGATAGGGTTGCAGGACGTAGGACCGAATCTGATGGCCCCACCCGATTTCGGTTTTTGCTTGATACTCTCCGCTAGCTTCGGCTTCGCGACGTTGCAATTCCGCTTCAAATAGACGCGCTTTGAGCATGCCCATCGCAGTGGCACGGTTCTTGTGTTGGCTGCGGTCATTTTGCGAGGCAACTACTATACCAGTTGGTTGGTGGGTGATCCGCACGGCGCTGTCCGTGGTGTTGACGTGCTGTCCGCCCGAGCCGGATGCGCGGTAGGTATCGATCTTGAGATCACCCTCGTTAATCTCAACCTCAAAACTGTCGTCAATTACGGGATAGACCCAAACGCTGGAAAAGCTGGTGTGGCGTTTTGCCGCACTGTCAAAGGGCGAGATGCGGACCAGCCGATGTACGCCGCTTTCGGTTTTCGCAAAGCCGTAGGCATTTTCGCCTTTGATTTCGAGCGTGGCAGATTTGATGCCTGCTTGATCGCCTGCCTGATAATCGACCATCGAGACTTTATAGCCGCGCGCTTCTGCCCAGCGCTGATACATGCGCAGCAGCATTTCGGCCCAGTCCGAACTCTCGGTTCCGCCAGCGCCAGCATGTATTTCGAGATAAGCGTCGAGATTGTCTGCTTCGCCAGAAAGCAATGCCTGTACCTTGTCGCGGTCGGCGCGGTCGGCGAGTTTGTTGAGCGTTTCGACGCCTTCGTCGGCCAGCCCAGTATCGCCTTCTTCCTCTGCCATCTCGATAAATTCGAGCGCGTCGTCCATTTCCTGTTGAATTTCGCGCGCGGCGGTAATCGATTCATCTAGACGCCGTCGCTCGGTCATGACTGCTTGTGCAGCGCTTTGGTCATCCCACAGAGTAGGATCTTCGACCCGTGCATTCAGCTCATCAAGCCGACGCAAAGCTACATCCCAGTTGAGCGAGGTTTTTAGCAGGTCGAGCGCTGCGCTGATCCGGTCCACATGCGCCTGAGCTTCCGCACGCATTATAACGTCTCCAAATATCTCTTGGCGCTTCGATTAGACGATATGGCGGTGATGTAAACAGGAGATGGCTTGGCGCTTGTGCAAATTTCAATAGCGAGCCTCTATTGTGATAGACATCATCTATCGAAATTGACGTTTGGTTTAAAATTTTCATTTTGGAGAAATCAGCTATTGCGGCATAACTATATAAGTTAGCAGACAAACACTGCCTAGTTTAACCGATAGGGGAATTGAAAATGAAGTTACGTCAATCTTTCGCATGTGTGGCTATCGCTGCTTTGATGGCTGTTCCGGCGCAAGCCGCTAATGACAAATCCTATGACTATGGTGCTGAAAAAGGCGCTGAAAAATGGGGTCAACTCCACAGCGACTTTGCCATTTGTGAGAGCGGTAACATGCAATCGCCAATCGATCTGGCGGGTGCCAATGCTGTTGGCAACGTCGCTCTTACCGTAGATTATAAATCAGGACCACTGGCAGTTACCAACAAAGGTTTGACGGTGCAGGCCGATTTCGCTTCCGGCTCAACAATGAACAGTGGCGGGACGACCTTCAACCTGATCCAGATCCATTTCCACACGCCATCGGAGCATGCCATTTCCGGCAAGCGCTTTCCGCTGACCGGCCATTTCGTGCACGCGACTGCCGATGGTAAGCTGGGTGTATTGGGCGTAATGTTTGAAGAAGGCGCTGCCAATTCTGAACTTGCCAAAATTCTTGCTGCTGCTCCGTCCAGCAAATCTGACGTGAAAGCTGGCGGCGGGCAGATGATCGATCCGGCTGCGATGTTGCCCGGTGATCTTGCTGTCTATCGTTACATGGGTTCGCTCACCACACCGCCATGCAGCGAAGGCGTCAACTGGCATGTGCTGCGTGACTCTGTAACGGCGAGTAAAGAACAAATTGCGGCTTTCGAAAAGCTGATGGGCGACAGCGCCCGTCCCGTCCGCGCGCTTAACAATCGCCTCGTGGTTGCGCCTGAGTAAATAAAACCGTGAGGCGGCTAAACCGCCTCGCGATTATCTTTAGAAACGAAGGGCTTGGACAATTTGTTCTGGCCCTTCGCTGCTATGGAGAGCGCGCGTTCGCTAACCGGCGAGATACCCGGCCGTGGCGGCAGGTTAGATGGCAGTTTGATGTCCCAAACCAGACCCATTTTCTCCAACAACAATATAAATTGATAGCCTAGATCAATCTGACCGGGATAGAGACCGTGGCAAGCGGAACTCGGGAATGCGTGGTGATTGCAGTGCCAGCTTTCGCCCATCGTCGGTATAGCTAGGGCAGGGACATTATGTGCCTGTAGCGCCGCGTCATCGAGATGCCAGTCCTGCGGTCCACGGCTATGGGCGAAATAGGAAATGAACCAGTGCATGGTTGTGCAGGCCGCGACCCGCACGACAACGCCCCATATCACCCATGGCAATCCACCAATCGCGAAAAGGATGAGCGCTACGGGAATCTGGTGCAGCATCCAAGTGCTCTGGAGAAACCGGTAAAAAGGATCATTGGCAATTTCTGGGCCCGGATCAAAGCCGGGCGGGTTTTTCAGCTTCAGTTTGAAATTGAGATAGTAGAAACCTTCGGTCCATAGAGGCTTGCCATGGCGCAGGAACCAATGGCATTTTTCCTCCCGCTGGGCCCAGTCGCGGCTGTCATGCAGGCCGATGGTCCAAATTGGACCTCCCATACCGACCAAGGTTCCGAAATAGACCAATGTTCGTTCCAGCCATTTCGGGCATTCGAAGCTGCGGTGGATCAGGCGGCGGTGAAAGCCCACGGAATGGCCAGCGCACAAGGTAAGGGCAGATAGCGCCAGAAAGACCGCTAGCGCGCCCCAAGTGAAATACAGCGGCCCCAATATGATGGCGCCCAATAGAAAACTCATGTTCCAGATTGAGCGACCGGCATCCCATAAGACTTCGCCTTCATCGGGGCTGGCCTGATCTAAATTGGTTAGAGAATTGACTTTAAAGGCGGCGCTGCCGCTTTGCAGGTCATGTCCCATGTTGCACTTCCTGAACTGGATGACGGAAAATTATATCGCGTAAGAATTGCTTGGCACTTTGTTTGGCTGCGAGATTTTGCATCGGGCCAAAATACCAGGCGGGGTCGAGGAGGCGTTCATAACGGACAGTAAGTGCAACACGGGTCCCGCCATCGGCCAGCGGCGTAAATCGCACATCGGTGCCGTCAATTTCCATATAGTTATCGAGGTAGCTGTCATTGCGGGTGATTTTGGTCTGGATATGCTCTGGCGTCACCTTGGTGATGGCCACGTCCATTTGACCTTTGTGGGTGTTGGTCCATATCCAGCGTTTATAGGTAAAATCCATATGGTGGATGTCGCCTTCGCCAAGACTGCCGGCCTGAACACTGTCAGGCAGGGGAAACAGCCGCAAGAACCAGTGCCGGTCGCTTGAGAAGGTAATCGGCGCAGCCATGTTGGCCTGCAGCTCTGCGACGCCGAGCGGACTCTCCGCCACAAAGGTTGCCGTACTGGTGCGCTCCACTGTGGTCGCAGGGATCATTCCTTCGCTTATCAGTAACAAAACCAAAACCGGAAAAGCCGAAACTTTGAAAATATTATCCAGCGAGTCATCCGATTTGTCCTGCGATAGCCAGCGAAACAGAAAGGTCAGCGATGCAAAGAGATAATAGATTGGCATGAACATGAGCATGCAGACAAAACCCTCAAACAATATGACTGACGTCGCCAGAAATATGATTGTCATAAGGCGCATGTGATTGAAATATTGCTTCCGAACAGTCGTTCCGTCGCTGACTTTTGTAAAAAAGGCCAGAGCGACAGAAATGGCGAACGGAATCGCGATGTAGAGCAACGTACCTTTGCCGAATTCGCTATCCAGCAAGGTACGGATCGTTAGCGTTGATATGCCAACGATGAGCAGCAAATATTTCCAGGATATTCCCATCATCAGCGGTGTGCCGCACGATGATTATCATGGCAAGGAAATCATAATCTTGCGGCCTGATTATCCAAAGCGTTTCTTTCCAGCCATCGCGCGGTGCGACATTGCCATAGTGGTCAGTTGTGCATTGACGCGGATACAGCTGGGCATGACGCTGGCGTCGGTTACATAAACATTGGTCGTGCCATGTACCCGCTGGTCGAGATCAACGACGCCTTTAGCTGGGTCGGCGTTGATCGCATTACCGCCATGGGGGTGAGAGCTGGACAGGACGACATCATCTGGCTCGATTATGGCACCCAGATAGAAAGCATCAATTTCGGCATCGCTCATACCCTTGCGGAGGGTTTGGCCTTTGAGCAGGGCCGGGTAGACCTCGATCGCGCCATTCAGGAAGTGCACCTTGGTCATCGTCGCTAGCGCGCGGCGGAGCAGGGCGAGTTCCGGTTGACCAATTTTGAGTTTCAGTTGGCCATCATCCATTTTACCGAGTCGGTCGGCAGGGAACAACACGCCAGCAGAGACCAGCCGGTTGAAGTTGAGCATGCGCCGGAAATGTTCGTCAAACCAGCCGGGAACCAAAGTTGCCATGCTCATTGGTGGCTGGAAATGGCTTTCGATAAGATAGTCACCGCGATCGACATAGGTGGACATCTGGTCTTCGTTCCAGACGTTCATCTCTTGTCCTTCGGGCATGAGCGCGACGACGGGGCAGGCGATGTTCAGTGATATTTCGTCGCCAGATTTTTCGATGCCGCTGTTGATCAGCAAGTTGCTGGACGCTAGCGCTCCCGCTGCGACGACCACGCCTTTGCGCGCGTTTATACGGCGCTTGCGGCCATCGCGTAATGTGACCTCGACGGCTTCGGCGACGCGCGCTCCATTACTTCCATCCTGCCAGATGATCTCCGTCGCTTCTGCGCCATCCAATATCCGGGCGGGTTTAGCGCGCTCTGTGCTGGTGGCATGGGTGAGAAAACTTTCAGGCATCGCTTTTTTGCGGCCATAGGGGCAGCCGGTATTGCAATAGCCGCAATAGACACATTCGCTATCGGGTGTTTTCGGGCCATAGTTTTTCTGGAACCACGCCGTTATAGCTTGTTTATCCATCGGGTCATTGGACTGGGCGGCATATTTGCGCCAACCATCGACCAGATGAGGACCATTGTTACGGCCCGATATCGCGGATATTTCGGAAACTTCCAGTGCACCCTCGACAGCTTCATAGCTGACCGTCAGCTCCGTTTCGCTAACTGGCGCGCCGAGATTAGCCCAAGTTTCATAAACATCCTCTGCCTGCGGGTGGACAAGGCCCGCATGCTTCATCCGCAGGCAGATGCCGTTGTTGATGACGGTAGAGCCACCTACTACGCGACCCTGAAAGACGATCACGTCGCGGTCCTTGGTGGATTGTAGCGCGCCATCCTTGAACAGTCGCGCTGTCATTCGCGCTTCCTCATGGGTGATGCGGGACGACGGGTAGTTATGCCCAGCTTCGAGGATTAGCACTTCGTGGCCCTCATCCGCGACGGACGCAGCGGCTACCGCCCCACCTGCGCCAGAACCGATGACAATCACATCGACCTCTTCGGGGATCGCGTCATGACCAACAAAGACTTCGGCTTTCAGATCGCGTCTGGTTTCTCGCTTCACAGGCAACTCACCGGGCGCAGAACGGTCACGTTGGCCGGGTAGTTGATATTTCAGACGTTGATAGATCGGATTATCGAAATTGCTCTCTTCATCGCCATGTTCCCAATGACCATAATAGCCAGCCAGAATCACTCCCTTGGTCCGGGCAATGTCCTGAAACAGGTCCACCCGGCTATTTTGAAGTCGGCGTCGGATCAACGACTGGCGCATTTTTGGCGGGGTCAGAAAGAAGAATGGGCCGCCCAAGATGAAGAACAATGCATAAAGCGCAAGTCCGATTTCTTTAGGTTTGTCGCCGTCAATATTGGAAAAATGCTCTTGCAGGTTTTCGACAACCTGCGAGGGTGATATCGCCATTGGCGTGTCGTGGAACATGGCCTGCGTCAAAGCCTTGAGCATGCGCGCTTGCAGCGGATTAAACGGTTTTTGCATATCTATCTTCCTAAGTGCGACCTCGGAAAAATATCAGCGGGCTATTACCCTTAATTGGTTTTGGAGGTTCCAACGGTTTCAGCGATGCCCAACCCATCGCCGTTCGTTCCTCCAGCTAGTCGGCCTATTAATTTGCCTTCGGCCATATCAATTTCGGCTATCCGGTTTAATCCGGTTTCGGCGGCGTAGAGTCGCGAGCCGTCTGGTGAAAAGAGAATGGTGACTTGGGCAGCTTCCTGAGTGCCGCTGACCTTGATCGTGCCTTTGGGTTGTTGGGTTTCGACGTCAAACAATCCAAGCGCGCCATCTCCTAGATTAGAAGTCACCGCGGTTTTTCCGTCGGGGCTTATCGCGACGCGGATGGGGAATTTACCGGTTTTGAGTGTGGCCACTTCTTCCAGACTGGCGGTATCAAATATCCTCAGTGTGTCGCCGCGACGGTCTGCGACCCAGACCGTTTTTCCATCCGGTGTAATAGCAAGGCCTTCCGGTTCCATGCCAGCTGGCAGGTCTTTGATTTTGGAACCCTTGATAAGATCAAGAACGCTGACCGTACCGGACTGCATATTGCTAACAAAGGCACGGCTTTTGTCCGGGGTTACGACTACCATGTGGCTGCCCTTTTGCCCGGTCGCAATTTGGCTAACGGAACGGGACTGTTGTTCACCTGATGGGGGTGAGACAATCGTGATGCTATCGCTACCCTCGGTCGAGGCGACGATACGGCCATCATCCAACCAGACGATGCCGTGCGGGCTTTTGCCCGGCATCAAGGCGATGGTCTCGATTTTCTCATGCGCGGCAATGTCGAAAATATCGATATGCTCGGCGCCATAGGAAACAATCGCAGCCAACTGGCCATCAGGGGAGATTGCAACTTCATGCGGGTTTTTGCCAGTGTTGCGGCGAGCAATTTCTCGACCTGAGGCTAGGTCGATGAAGCTTAACGTGTCCTCACCCTTATTACCCACCAGCAAAGTGCCGGTCGGTGTTTGGTGATCAGTAGACGGGTTTTCTGCAGAGACAGAGCAAGCGCTAAACAGCGTTGTTGCTACCAAGGCGATTGCAATTTTTTTCATCCTGGCTGTCTCCTGAAAAAATCCCCGGCAGGGCGGTCTGCCTTACCGGGGATGATTATGGTCTAGTCGATATTAGGCCTATTCGGCTTCTGGTGCAGCGGCACTAGGGTCTTCGGGAAGACCGCCAAGCTGCGACACCATTTTTGTATAAGCGTCAAGGTAGGCGAGGGCCATGACTCGGCCAATTTGCGTGTCGGTATATCCACCACCAGCAGCACCAGCCAACGCGCCGCCAAAGAAACCGCCGCCTCCGCCGCCAAATTTCAGGTCAGATTTGCGAGAATAACCTTCGGTAATACGCTCCATTTCGGTGGTACGGACGTTGACCAATGAAAGAGTTACGTTGGCCTCTTTCTTGTTGACCTTTACACCGCCAAAGACGCCACCAAAAGCGCGGCGTCCAAGGCCGCCCAAAAGAGCGCCGCCGACACCGCCGCCGCCAGAATTGGCGTTGGCTGAAATAATATCAGGTACGATGACATAATCTGCGGCCTTCACCTGACGTTTGCCGATGTTGGATCCGCGCTGCAATTCGCCAGAGTCGGCAAGCGCACGCTCAACCGCGCGGCTAGCCAATCCGCGACCGCGATCCACCAGACCGAAACAGCCAGAGCGGGCAACAAACGTCTTAATGAGTGCTTCTGGCGAACCAAGCTTATAGCTCACCCACCAGCGTTGCTCCGGTTCGACAATCGCGATCGTACCTAGTTTTTTGTAACAAACAGGGATTTCCGCAACGCCGCGTTCCTGTGCTTTTTGCCCTTTGGATTTGCCAGCAGCCAGTGCTGCCCCACCGGACAGTGCAATGGATGAAACGGCAATGGCGGTGATCATTTTTTTCAACATAAGTTTCCCTCTGGTCTAAAAATACCCTGTTAGCATAACGAACTGTATCAATTAGCTTTTGTCACTTGATGCACAAATTGTCCACGGCACAAAATGATATCGACATAATGTATCGGTTCTGTTGGTGCGTCAGCTCTATCAACCTTCATACTCTAATAGTTTCTCTCAACTGTGATCTATAGCACGTTTTCGACATTTTGATCTTTTGCTGGCCAGCTCACCAAAACGACAGTGAAAGTTCGTAACTCTTTCCTTTTATAATTATGGCGTTAGCATGCATGAAACAATAACTGACCTTGAGTCTGGGAGGAAACTGCATGCGGCATATCGCGATCATCGGGTCGGGGCCAGCCGGCTATTATTCGGCTGAAGCGGCGCAGAAGAAATATGGCGATGATGTTACCGTCGACATTATTGATCGGCTGCCTGTTCCCTTCGGTTTGATCCGCACTGGCGTTGCTCCTGACCATCAATCTATCAAAGCGGTATCGCGGCGTTACGAAAAAACGGCGCTAGGCGAAAATGTCCATTTTGCCGGAAACGTGACTGTCGGAGAGGATGTCAGCATCGAAGAACTGCAAGGGTTTTACGATGCCGTAATACTGGCGACCGGTGCGCCCAATGACCGGCCTTTGGAAATCGAAGGCAGCGACTTACCAGGCGTGATCGGCAGCGCGGCCTTTGTCGGTTGGTATAATGGACATCCCGATTTTCGAGACCTAGACCCACCGCTGGATGGCAAATCCGTCGCAGTGATCGGCAACGGCAATGTTGCACTTGATGTCGCGCGCATATTGGCGAAGACGGAAAGTGAGTTTGCCTGCAGTGATATTGTTGCCCATGCGCTTGACCAACTGAAGCAAAGTAATGTCGAAAAAATCACACTGCTCGGTCGCCGCGGCCCACATCAAATTGCGATGACCCCAAAGGAACTGGGCGAGCTGGGCCATCTCGAACGGGCGCGGCCGGTTATCGACACGCTGGATTTTCCCGACGAGGGCGCAGATGCGATGCTGGAACCCGGTATGCGCAAATCAGTGACCCATTTGCGGAGCTTTTTTACCCTTGCAGGGGAATTGCGCGACAAACCGGTTACAATCGACTTCGACTTTTTTGCCATGCCCGTCGCGATTGAAGGCGATGGCAAGGTTGAAAAACTGATCATCGAGAAAACCGAATTGGATGCTGATCTGCGTTCCAAAGGAATCGGAGAGCATTACGAGCTGGACTGTTCTATGGTAATCAGCTGCATCGGCTATCGCACACCGCCGATTGACGGCGTGCCTTATGAGCATGGCCGCGGCCGCTTTGCCAATGTCGATGGCCGGATATTGCCGGGTCTTTATTGCGTCGGCTGGGCAAGGCGCGGACCGTCTGGGACAATCGGGACTAACAAGCCGGATGGCTTTGCGATTATCGAAGCGGTTGCAGAAGATATTGGCGCAGGAAACAATAAAGAAGGTCGAAAAGGGCTCGATCGCCTGTTCGAAAGCCGCGGTGTTGAGGCGGTGACATTTCGCGATTGGAAGAAGATTGAGGAAGCCGAAGTCGCTAATGCCCGCGAAGGGGCTCCGCGAGAGAAGTTTACCGATATTGCCGATATGATCGCGGCGCGAGAAAGCTAGCCCAACCACTCTCGTAAAATTGCGTTCACCTTCACAGGCGCTTCTTGCTGCACCCAATGCGATACGCCGGGTATGCGATGCAGTTCCAGATTGGGAACCCATTGCTCTGTGCCCTCGGTGCACTTGATATTAAGCGCACTATCTTCCTCTCCCCAGATCATCAGGGTGGGGAGGTCAATTTTTTTATCCTCGACATCGACTGTATCTCCGTGCCGCAGCAGGGCGCGGTAATAGTTGACCATCGCTTTCAGTGACCCCGGCCGCATTGCCGCCTTGGCATAGTGGTCCAGCGCGTCATCCGTGAAATTGCGCTGGTCGCGGGCCATATTGCTAAAGGCCCGTTTTATTGGCTCGCCTTGACCGCGAGACATCAGGAACTCTGGCAACCATGGAATCTGGAAAAAGAAAATATACCAGCTGCGCTTCAGCTGACGCCAATGCCGTATCTCGCGCCGCCCAACCATCGGGTGTGGCACATTCATGATCACTAGCTGCTTGAGGGGACGGATTTTCTGAATTGCAAAAGCCCATGCAACAATCGCTCCCCAGTCATGCGCAATCAGCGTAACTTCTTCCGCACCACTAGCTTCAATGAGAGCGGCAACATCAGCACAGAGATTATCCAACGCGTAATCCCGCACCGCTTCAGGTTTGCTTGATCCACCATAGCCTCGCATATTCGGTGCCCAGACGCGATAGCCTTGCTCAACCAACAACGGGATTTGAAAGCGCCATGAATAATGGAGTTCAGGAAAGCCGTGCAAGCATAGTGCGAACTTTTTTCCTTCGCCCGCTTGTGCCACTTCAAATGTTTGACCATTTGCTTCGACCCAGTCGATGCTGATTCCGCTGTCGGGATCAGGATTCCAAGATGGAGTATGTCTCATAGAAAAAGTCTAACAGCAGATGGCTTTAACCATCCAGTTAAATCTGTTATTCCATTAGAAAATAATCAGGAGAGACTCGATGCATGATCTGGTAATTCGCGGCGGTACAGTAGTAGATGGCACAGGCGGAGCGCCCTTTGTGGCTGATGTCGCGATTGACGGCGACAGCGTTTCTTTGGTCGGAACGGTGACGGCAAAAGGCCGAGAAGAAATTGATGCGACGGGCAAGATTGTTTCTCCCGGCTTTGTTGATGTGCATACCCATTATGACGGTCAAGCAACATGGGATGATGAAATGGCACCGTCTAGTTGGCACGGCGTGACAACAGTTGTGATGGGCAATTGCGGTGTTGGTTTCGCGCCTGCGAAGCCGGATAAGCATGAATGGCTCATTGGCTTGATGGAGGGCGTTGAAGATATTCCTGGCACCGCGCTGGCCGAAGGTATGAAATGGAATTGGGAGACTTTCCCCGAATATATGGATGCGTTGGAAGAATTGCCGCGTACCATCGATGTTGCAACACACGTGCCGCATGGCGCTATTCGCGCCTATGTGCTGGGTGACCGGGAAAAGCCCGGGGCTGTGCCGACAGACGACGATATTGAGCAGATGTCCAAAATCGTTGAAGATGGCCTGAAGGCTGGCGCTCTAGGCTTTTCGACATCACGCACCGTGCTCCATCGCTCAGTCGATGGCGAACTGGTTCCCGGGACGACGGCCACCAAAGAGGAGTTGATCGGTATTGGTCGCGCCATGGGCCGGGTTGGCTATGGGGTGTTTGAAATGGCCAGCGATTTGAACCGCGAATGGGATGAGTTCGGCTGGATGGGCGACCTGAGCCGCGAGACTGGCCTGCCAGTGACATTCGCAGCGCTGCAATCCATTGCTAAGGATCAGCCGCTTGAAGAGCAAATTGCCAACATGCGCGCGCAAAATGATAACGGCGCGAATATTGTCGCTCAGATTGCGTTGCGCGGAAATGGCATCATCATGGCATGGCAGGGTACGGTCCATCCGTTTGTCCGCAAACCAAGCTGGGAGTCGATTGCGGAGCTTTCATGGGACGAAAAATATGCACGTCTCAGTGATCCCGAATTCAAAGCTAAGCTGATTGCAGAAGCCAGCCTGCCAGCAGAAAATGTCGATATGGCGCCAGTGCAGTTCATCGTCACCGACGGCTGGGCGATGCATTATCAGATGGATGATGGTTTTAATTATGAACCAACAACTGAGGAAAGTATCAATGCTCGCGCTAATGCAGCCGGCGTAACGCCTGCAGAATATGCCTATGACTTATTAATGTCTGATGAGGGTAAGGGGCTGATATACCTACCTATTTTGAATTATATCGACGGTAATCTAGACTTTCTGCATCCGTTGCAACATGCCGACGATACAGTGAACAGCTTATCCGACGGCGGCGCTCATTGCGGCACGATCTGTGATGCGGCAAGCCCGACCTTCATGCTCGAACATTGGGTCAACAATCGCCAACGCGGTACAATCACAATCGAAAATGCCATTAAGCGCCAATGCCTGGATACCGCGCGGTTATATGGTTTGAACGATCGCGGTGTGTTGAAGCCCGGTTATCTCGCCGATGTGAACGTGATCGATATGGACCGCATCAAGCTGGGCAAGCCTTGGCTCGCCTTTGACCTTCCGGCAGGTGGAAAGCGTTTGCTGCAAAAGGCAGATGGCTATGACTATACGATCAAGTCCGGACAGGTGACGTTTAAAGGCGGTATTGTCACCGACAAACGTCCCGGGGGCTTAATCCGTGGACCACAGAATGCCGAGATGCTTGAAGCGGCGGAGTAATTTATAGCGACGTGCTCCGCACCAATTGCCGGGGGTATAGTGATCTCGTAAAAACACTAACACGATAGATTTTTTTTGCTGTATTAAGTTGGAATCACAGTTTGATGCACTCTTTATGTAAGATATGTTAATCCAATTCTGTGCCTGCCAGCCGCATGTAGAGCGGTCTTGCTACACTTCGGATTTCGGGGTTGAGGTCAAGTAAACATCGTTCACCACGAACATGTGCCACTAGTGCACCATAGACGGGCGCAAAGCGCTCATTATTTCCTTTCTCAATAAACCATTCTAACAACCGCTCTCCGTGACCTCGTAACACTCCGATCCGAAGGAACCATATTAAAGCTTCGAAATACTCAAAACCCTTGTCTTCTAAGCCAATTTCCAAAACCTTACCCAGCTTTTCAAGTGCTGACCCAAGATTATCTAAACCGAGTTCTAATCCGGCTTCCCATAACCATCGTCCTGCTCCAGAAAAATCATCTAATTCCTCAAATATGGAAGCTGCTTCATCCATTTTAGCTTGATGAATCAAGGTCCAACACAAATTTGCTTTGGTGGGTAAGCTATCGGGATCCAACAAGAGAGATTTGCGAAACGCTGCTTCTGCCTTGTCACCTTGGGCAAAAGAGCAAAATAGATGCCACCCTTTCCAAAAATGCAGAGTGCTAATGTGTTCCTTCAGATCGGCTGGTGGCGCTTTATCAAATTCAGCTATTAATTGCTCAATCGAGTTTAACGCCTCGTGGGGTTTTTCTAACTCTGCGTAAGCGAAGCTTGAATGAACTAAAGATTCAATCCGAAAGCGTTCAAGTTTTGGATTTTTCTCAAGCTCAATAACTTTGCTCAAGTGCTCAAAAATTTCAATAGCCTCCTCAAAGCGGCTAAGTTCGTTTAACAGACTGCCCTTTTTAACCATTGCAGAAACCCAAGACGAAATATTCTCATTAGAATCTTTATCAGTGGTCAACTGAACAACTTGATCGAACACTTTTAAAGCATCTTGGGTTTTACCCGAATCGCGAAGCAATGCTCCTTTATCAAGTAAAGCAAAGACAATGTGCCCCTTTATCTCAGGGTCTTGGCTAAACTGAAATCGGGTAAAAAGGGCATTGTAAGCTGCAATTGACTCTTCCGTCTTGCCTGCTTTGCCTAGCCAATAGCCTTTGTTCACAGCGGCAGAACCTACGGAATTCTGTATGGATTGGTCATTAGAATTGCCAAAACGTGATATAACAATATCAAATACATTAACCGCTTCCGTAGTTCGATCCAGTTTGGCTAGAGAGCTGCCTTTCCGAATCAACGCCCAAACAAGGCGGTCTCGAAAGAATACTTCATCAACTAAATCACATCTCGATATGATTTCCTCAAATATCGAAATAGCTTGAATATATTTCTCTTTATCACTCAGCAGTGCTGCTTTCTTGGACAGCGCGATTAAAAACTTCTTTTGGATGTAAGTATCACCACTATCAGCAAAACGGTCTATCACGTTGTCGTAGACTTCTAATGCTGCATCAAATTTCTTTAGTGCAACAAATGATTCGCCTTTAAGATTAAGCAGGAATGTTAATTGACGTTGATTTTCGATTTCAACATCTGCCTCTAGCCTTCTAGTTAACTGATCGAATATCAAGATCGCCGCCTCGTATTTATCAGTATTATACAGAGCTATAGCTTGGTCCAATAACACCATAGTTAGGAATGAATTCAGCAGTTTATCCTTATCGTCTCCGACAATGGAGGCTAAGTCCGTCAGATGGCTGAAATCTCCTTGAGCGACATTCAGTTTGTTTTCGACAAGCCACAAGTTTCTCAGAGCGGAAACAACACATTGTTTTAACTCCAGCTTTTGCGATTCTCTAAATAGGGTTACTATTTGTTTGAAAACGGCCCGGGCGTCATCATTTCTATCAAGCTTCTCCAATGCATATCCCTTGCCATTCAAAGCTCGAGCAAAATATTCTATTGGTATCGCTGTCCGTCGTCAGATAATTTGAGACATATGGCGGTTTAAAACAGGCGAGTATTTGGTTCCATCTGTTGGTTGATATTATGCGGCTATCTTGCACTGATGCAAGCGCCTTTGTTCGATGGTTTTCCGTTTGATCCTTTCTCTTTGTTTGATGATAGATTCCGCTCTGCCGAAGTAGGCATCGGCGGGTGTGACGTTTTTCAGGCTTTCGTGATAGCGC